>ENA-UPWO01000016-UPWO01000016.1-human-gut-metagenome-genome-assembly--contig:-NODE-16-length-114130-cov-17.449870_pt1 | contig 114130 bp, 86 predicted proteins | sample MGYA00250056_ERZ773388 | MGnify/ENA primary metagenome ERZ773388 (study PRJEB29103, sample SAMN06112004) | human gut metagenome | biome: human gut; feature: ankylosing spondylitis patient; material...
GCTGAAACATTCAAAAAGCAATACTTTTGAGCATTTTTTTCTTTATCGAGCGCAAAGTTAATAATTATTTTCTAATTTTGCAGCCAATAGAGGTATTAAATTATTTAAAAAATCGCTATATAATTTCACTGGGCTATATACATTATATATAATAAGCACAGTTTGCTATATACACTTTGCAAAATAAGATAGTTAGAAACAAGAAACATACAATCGGACATTCGAAATTAAACAATTAACAAACAGAAACTATGGGAAAAATGCTAAATGAGTTCAAGGCGTTCGCCGTAAAGGGCAACGCTGTAGACATGGCTGTCGGTGTGATCATCGGCGGTGCGTTCGGAAAGATAGTTAGCTCTATCGTCAACGATATCATCATGCCGCCTATCGGATGGCTCATCGGCGGCGTCAACTTCAGCGACCTGAAGTTCGAGCTGCCTGCCGTAAACCTCGGCATGGAGACAATGAAGCCGGCTACCATCAACTATGGTGCGTTCATCCAGACTATCATCGACTTCACTATCATCGCTTTCTGCGTGTTCCTCCTCGTGAAGGGCATCAACAAGCTGGCTAACCTCAAGAAGAAGGAGGAGGAGGAGACCAAGCCTGCACCTGCGCCCGAGGAGCCGAAGCCGACAAAGGAGGAGTTGCTGCTCACAGAGATTCGCGACTTGCTGAAGAAGAATTGATTAATTATTAATTATTAATTTTTAATTATTAATTCGTAATTACGACCTTGCCAATTAATAATTAATAATTACGAATTATACTTTGCCAATTAATAATTAATAATTACAAATTATACTTTGCCAATTAATAATTAAAAATTAATAATTACAAATTAAAAAAAGCGCTGGCGAAACAATCTTCGTCAGCGCTTTTTTGCTTTTATATGATGCGTTTTGTGTTGGTCAAATCTGGTTTACGTTTCTGTTCACGTTGCAAATTTACTCATATTTTTTGCAACACGCAACCCTCATTTTACCGATTATGGAACAAAACGCAATATTCTTGGCTTAAGTGTAGCAAATTTGTGCTTAACCTGCTAAAACTTTCACTTCGTTATCATTATCTTGCGTGTGACGGTTTCGCCGGCTACTACGGCTTTCACTACATATACGCCTGCGGTCAAGCCGTTGAGCGATACGGTGTTGCCTTCTGCCTTTGCCACAACAGCGCCTGCTGCCGACACAAGTTCTACCGACGTCACGCCCTCGCCAGTTACGGTGAGCTCGTTCTCGCCCTGGCGCATCTCGATGCGTCCTACGGTGTTCTCGTCGATACCTGCAACGGCGATGAGGAAGTTGGTTACGCCGCCCTTCACGCTTGTCGACTTCACTGTGTAGTATACGTCAACGCGGATAGTGTGCTGCTGCTTGTCGTCGGTACCGAAGTCGTGGGTGTATGTTCTCTCCGTGAGCTTCGCCGCGTTCTTCTTAGCGTTGTCTATGAACACGTCGTAGCCTTCGATAGGCAACGTACCTGGTTTCGGGTTCTCCAGCACGAGACCGATCATCCAGTTAGCCATCACGCCGGTAGAAGATATTGAGCTCCACGACTCGCCGTCGAGCGAGTAGATGTCAGAGTAGCCTTCCAGCGGATCGCTGCTGTCAACGGCGATAGCCGGTTCCTTCGGTGTTACATCATAGCAGTCGATGGCAAGACGATATGTAGATCCGTTCTCGATGATGATAGGCTTCGTGAGTTCCACCTCGTTCCACTTACCTACGGTGTAGTCGTCTACCTCGGTCTGGCTTATCAGCTCATCGTTCTTGTAGACATACACTGTGTATGTAGCTTCTGTGAGCGGATAGAAGCGTGCCTTCTTGATGGCGTATCCGGTGCGACCGCGGAATGTCTTCGACGGATAGAGCGCACCAACCATGATGTTATAGTTGTTGTCAGCTGGAGCTGTCACGCCCTGCGTTGATGCAGAGCCCGTGCAATACTGCACCTGAACTACGTCGCGGTCAACCGGTGCTGCCCAATCAGCCTTCACAGCCGAAGCGCTTACCGGTGCAACGTCCACGCCCTTGACTGCCTGAAGCTGGCTGTCGTCAGGAACAACCGCAAGCTGAGCTACGGTCGGCTCCGACTCCGATCCGTTGGCATACACGGCGCTCACGCCCAGTGCATGGTCGCCCTTGTCGAGAGAGGGTACGGTGAAGTTCTTTGTAGCAGACGAACCTACCTTCTTGCCGTCTACATATATATTATAGTCCGTCACGTTGTCCTTTGCAAGATCGGCACCTTCCGGCGCCACGATAGCGTCGATAGCCCACGAAGCGGCGTAGAGATAGTTGCTCTCCTCCATAAGGTTGCCCATCGAGTAGAAGTCGGGCTCGGTTGTAAGGCGGAGCAGGTCGGAAGAGCCCTTCACGGCACGACCGAAGTCGAGCGCTGTGATGCGCTGCGAAGCCTCTGTAACCTTCACCTCAACCGACACGAGCAGTTCGCCTGAAGGCAGATTCTGCGGAGTGTCGAGCTTAACGACGTTGCGCTCGCCGTAGTTCAGCTTCTGCGTAACTGGCTGTGTGTAGAACTTCTGCAGCTTGCCGTCTGCGCTGCGCGTATAGAGGTTGATAGTCCAGCCACCCTGAGCCTCCATCGGGTAAAAACCTACGGATGTGAGTTTCTGTCCCTTGTATGCGCTGAGCGTAACTGCGTCGAAAGCGATGGCTGTCTCGTAGCTCTCGCCGTCGAACGACAGACCGAATGTCTCGAGGTTGGCGTTGTCGGGGTTGAAGTATGTGAGCGCTCCGAAGTTTGTAGACGGATCGCTCCACTCCATGTATGCTGCGCTGTAGCCATGCTGCTGTGCGAAGAGGTTTGTAGGCGTAGAAAGTTTCTGACTCTCCACCTTGACAGTAGCTGTCTCGCTGTTAGCCGACTCAACGTCGCCGTACACAGCCGTAATCACATACTTGTGTTCGCCTACCGGCACACCAGCATCTACGAATCCTTCAGCGGTAACAACATTGCTGCTCACCTTGTTGCCGTCGCGATACACCTTGTATCCGGTTATGCCGGTGGCTGCAACGTTCGGCTTCCATGTAATCTTCACCGTGTTGAGACCCGACAACTGCTGAGCCTTAATGCTCACCGGAGGCATAGCCGAGAACATCGGACTGCCGAACTTCACGATCATAGACTGCGACGAAATAGCGTAGTTGCCGTCCGAATCCTTGTTGTCGTTGTAGAAGAGGAAGCCCATGATGTGATCGTCTACCGACACGGATGTGGCGCGAGTAACATTGTAAAGGGTTTCGCCGTCCGAATCCTTCGGCGAGTCCGGATTGACGAAAACATGATAGTCGGCGAGGTTCACGCCTTTTTCCTTCAGATACTTGTATGCAAAGGTGCCCTTTCCGTCCTGGTATATATAACCCAAATTGTTGTCCTCGCACATCACGGTGCCGTTACCGCTGATGTCGAAGAAGTCGAGGTCGTCGTTGTCGCCAGCCGGAAGAATAGCGCTCTTCTTGCCGGTTTCCATATCGTAGAGCGCCCAAGCTCCGCGTGTTTTGCCTGCTCCGCCAGCCTCATCTTCAGTCTGCCAGCCGCCGAAGTAAAGCAGCTTCTTGCCGTCGGGCGAGAACTTCTTGCCTACACAGAACGGCGACTGCTGGTCAGAGAGTGTTGTGAAATTGCCATCAGGTCCCCATAAACATGCCTGGCGGTTCTTGTTCATAACCCAACCCGTAGTATACTCTCCGTCGGGCGATATAGCATAAGGTATCGCGATACCATTGTTCTCCTTCAGTTGGCGGTGAATCTTGCCGTCCTTCCATACGTATCCTAAATACTTTCCGCCTACATACACGTTGCCCGTGATGTAGTGTCCGTCGGGCGATATGCCAGAAGCGCCGCTGCTGCTCACAGCGTCAGAAGGCATTTCGAGACGGTTCCAGCGATTGTTCTGCCAATAGCCAGCGAGCAGCGCCGAAGCACCGTTCTTCTTGTAGCTATTGTCGGTGTACAAGCCCACGACAACGCCGTTGTTAGACACGCTGTAAGCCTGCGAAGGCGACGACGGATTGAGCAAATCAATCTCTCCGCTCTCCAGATTCCAGCGGAATCCGTAAGCCTCGTTGCCACTGTCGAAGTACATACCACACGCCCACTTGCCGTTTGGCGAAGCAGCCATGATGTTGTAGTCGCTTGGGGTGACCATCACGAAGGGTGATGTCTGTGCGAAAGCTGCGCCACTTAAGAGTAGCGACGCAAGTAACATTTTTGTCTTCATCTATTGATATTACGGTTTTTAAGAATTTTATTTATTAATAATTTAGGCTATGTTCTGTAGTTCGGATGTTTTGCCTATGGTATTGTTTTATCCTCACTTGACGTGATACTTGTAGACGCTCTGCTTGCCGTCGCGCTCTATACATATTATATAAGCTGCAGTCGGGAGCTGAGCAAGCGATACGCTTCTTGTGCGTTTGCGTGCGTATACACGTTCGCCCGAAACATTGTAGACAGATACGTTTGCAGCATCGCTGAGCTGAACCGTGTTGCCTGCAAAGACAGCCTTCACCACGCCGTCAACGCCGATGCGCTGCATGCCGGTAAGGTTGTCGATGTCTGCCAACTTAACGGTGATGGTGTCGGAGAACGCCTTGCCGTACTTGTATGTCGTAACGACATACGCCTCTACAACGTCGTCGAGAAGCATTACGTGAAGCGTGTCCTTCGAAGCCTCTCTTGTTTCGTTCTCTGGCACATTGCTTCCAACGAAGTAGAGCGTATGCTTGATAAAGCCGTAGTCGTTCATGTCGGCAGGATTCTCCCAACCAAAGACAGCGTTATACTCCTTTTCAGGATTGAAAGCCGTACCTACATTCTTCACCTCGCCGCCTACGAGAGCCAGATTGGTAACGGCAGGCAGTTCGTGGTCGAGCGCCACTTCAATCTCAGTAGGAGTGGTGCTGTAGAAACCCACCCACTCCGAGTCGGCGGCAGGCTTTACAATTTTACCGTCCTTCATGGCGAAGAGCGGCTGAATGAAGTAGGTGTATGTACTGTTGCTGAGTTCGTCGTCCTCGTACGCACACTGCATTGTCTCGGGGTCTATCACGTCGGCAAGGTCAACGGTATCCTGCGGTATGCAGTTGCGGAAAATGACGAACTTGCAGCCGTACTCAAGTCCTGCCTTCGGAACATTGAAGCGGAGGTCTACGGTGTTCGGCTTCTCCTTGTCGAGCGTAGCCGACATAATCATCATGGCAGTCTTCTCTTTCATGCCACTGAAGTCGCGATACTCATAGCGCATGGGCAGACCGCTACGTGTCCACTTATTACTGCTATAGTTGTAGCTGCAAACATCCATCAGGTTCAGATTGCCGTTCACCGCCTTATACTCGGTCTTTGCGCTCGGTATCTCCTTGCCGCTTGAATCGTAGCGGAACTTCTCGTAGAGTGTGAGCGCACCGCTGGTATAAGTCCATGCCTCGCGCTGCTTAGCCACCTCATTGCCATTCTTCAGCTTGTACTGATACTCCTCCACCTTGTTGCCGTCGGCGTCGTACTTTATGTTAGCCTCGAACTTGTACGAGTCGTATTCGCCGGTTGACGAGTAATGGGTGAGCACGCCGTCGGTATAGGTGTACGTAATCTCCTGCTTGAACTTCTTAGTGTCTCTGATATAGGTAGACTTCTTAGCCAGCGTTCCGTCGGTGTTGTACGCATACTCGTTGATGTACATCGACGTAGTGTCGGTAGCCAATCGTCCATCGCTGTCGTAAGTATAGCTCTCGCAGTTCTGCGTCTTGCGAAAACTGAAGACGCCGCCGTCGTATTCGCCCCACTGGTACGTGTCCTTATTGGTCATCATGCCGTCGGTGTTGAAGACAGCCTTGCAGAAAGTCATAACATCGAAGTCGTCCGAGTAGCCTTCGTCGGTGTAGAGGCGTCCGTAGTCGGCTCTACCGACGAAGAGTCCGTCGGTGTTATAGTAGTACAGACTGCGTTTCGACACTACATCGTCCGGGATATCGCCCATCGAACTGCCGAAGGTGGCAGTATTAACCAAGAATCTGTTTTCTGGAGCCGCCTGCTGAGCGTCAGCCGTTGCCGGGCAGCCGAGCACTAATGCCAGAGCTGCAATCGAATTGAGTAGTCTTTTTCCCATAATTCCATGTTTTTGGTTAATGAATAATCTGAAAAGACACACATTATATTATATACTCTACGTAATATACATGTGTGTCTTTTCACGAAGTGCTATCCTGGCTTGAGCTTATGCTACTTCACGCCGTACTTGTAGAAGCTGCTCTTGCCGTCCTTCTCTACACATACTATATATGTAGCAGCCGGAAGCTGACCGAGAGCCACGCTGCATGTATTCTGCTTTGCGTACACCTTAGCGCCTGCAGCAGAGTAAACCGATACGTTTGCGGCATCGCTGAGCTGCACCGTGTTGCCTGCGAATGTAGCCTTCACAACGCCGTCGGCTGTAACGCTCTCCACGCCGTTGTACTTCTCGATGTCCTTAACAGTAACGGTGATGGCGTCAGAGTAAGCCTTGCCATACTTGTATGTTGTGATGACATACACCTGCATCTCGTCGTCCATAATCTGCACTCTGGCAGACTCAGCGGCGCCTTCCAACTTAGTGTCAGAGAGACCCATACCCACGAAGGCAACGTCGTTTCTCACGAAGCCGAGTTCTTCGAGATTAGCCGGATTCTTCCATTCGAGATCAGCGTAGTATTCTATCAATTGGCTCATGATAGAACCGATGCGCTTCACCTCGCCACCTACGAGCTTCAGGTCGGTAACGGCAGGAAGCTCCGTAGCGAGAGCCACGTTCACGTCCATAGGCGTAGAAGTATAGTAGCCCACCCACTCCGAGTCGGCAGTAGCATCGCTTATCTCGCCGTTTGTGAGGGCGAAAAGCGGCTGAACAAAGTAAGTGTATGTGTCGCTCTTGAGTTCCTTGTCCTGATAAGAGCACTGCTTTGTCGCGGGATCCATTACGTCGGCAAGGTCGAGCGTGTCGAGAGCCACGCAGTCGCGGTAGACTACAAACTTGCAGCCATGAACGAGACCGGCTTTCGGAGCTGAGAATTGCAGGTTAATAGTGTTCTTGAGTTTCTTGTCGGGTGTAGCCGAGAGAAGCATCGTCTGTGTAGCTTCCTTCATTCCGCTGAAGTCGCGGTAGGTCTGACGCACGGTCAAGCCCCATTTGTTCCATGTGTCCTTAACCGAATTGTAGGTATAGTCGGTAACATCCATAACGTTCATGTTGTTCTCCACGGGGACATACTCTTTCTTCGAGTCAGCCACTTCCGCACCTTTACTGTCGTAGCGGTACTTCATGTAGAGCGTGAGCACACCGTCGGTGAATGTCCAGGTTTCGCGCTGACGCGGCTTTACATTCTCGCCCGACTTCGCATACTGGTATTCCTCAATCTTGTTGCCGTCTGCGTCGTACTTAAGATCAGCCTCGAACTCGTAATACTGTCCGGTAGACGAGTAGTGAGTAGCCTGTCCGTTCTCATAAGTGTATGTAATCTCCTGCACAAGTTTCTTTGTGCGTTTGTTGTACGACGTAACCTTTTGCAGCGTGCCGTCGTCGTTGTACGTATACTCGTTGATGCGCATCGAGGTTGTGTCAGTAGCCAGTCTGCCCTTCGCGTCGTATGTATAGCTCTCACAGTTCTGTGTCTTACGGAAAGAGTAGTCGCCGTCGTCATAGTCGCCATACTGGTAGAAGTCTTTGTTGGTCATGTTGCCGTTTACATCGAAGACGCTCTTCACGATGTCGGTGAGCGAGAAGGTATCCGAATAGCCACCGTCGGTGTAGTTGCGTCCGTAGGTAGAACTGCCTACCAACTTGCCGTCGGTGTTGTAGTAATAATACTCACGCTTAGAGTCGAGGTCTTCGGGCATATCACCCATCTGACTGCCAAGCGTGACAGCCTTCACTAAGAATCGGTTCTGTGTCTCTACTTTCTGTGCGAATGTCGGGGCTGCAGAGCCAAGCATCAACGCCATGGCTGCTACCGAATAAAGTAAACGTTTTTCCATAATTCTGTTTTTTTTTGATTATTAATAGCGTTAAGACAGCGCAAGTTCAGCAATAAAGGACTACTTCAATTACCCAAACGCGGTCTACTACATTGCAAAGATACACAATTACTTTTTAAAAGCAAGCCTATATAAGTATATTTTTAACTAAATTGTTGCATATATTTGCAAAAAGCCGTACATTTGCAAGCAAATTATCAGCAAATAGTTATTACACGTTATTAATATAAAGAGCGTGTAAACATAATTGAAACTAACAAGCAAAAGAACAATTAATTAATATATACTATGAGAAAAACCTTACTTAGCATCGCTTCCCTCCTCCTTGTAGCAGGGAACATCAACGCCACCAACATCGGCTACTCCAAAGATGAGATTTCGCGCAACAACGTATTCCGCCTCGGCAGCACCGAGAAGCAGGGACAGGCTATGCGCCTGAGCCACGCCAAGCTGCAGGCTCTGAAGGGCAAGACCATCGACTTCGCCGAGTTCGTGTTGGGCAGCAAGAATGTCACCGACAAGAAGATGCACGTTTTCCTCACCAAGCAGCTCGACGGCACACCTATCGCCGAGGGAACCGTTGAGGTAAAAAAGGCGCTGAGCAAGATAAAGTGGACGCTCGATAAGCCGTACACCATAACCGGCGATGAGGACTGTCTATACGTAGGCTACACAACCGAAGCTGCCAACACATACAAGGTGCTCATGTCGGACGGTTCGTACGACATCGAGGGCTGCAACTACGGCTACAAGGACGGAGCGTGGGTAGACACCTACGGCATGAACAAGGGCAGCGCGCTCATCTTCGTCAACGCCGAGAACGTGGGCGACTATACCGACGCCATCATCGCTCAGAGCAACTTCGAAGGCTACTATAAAGCGGGCGACAACTGCAACTTCTCGGCTTGCTTCGTGAACGCCGGCACGATGGACATAACCAGCTTCGACGCCATCGTGGAGGTGGGCGGCAACAAGACCACGCAGCACTTCGCCGACCTCAGCATCAAGCCGAAGGAGGGCTACAGCTTCGACCTCAAAGACGTGGACACAAGCAGCGAGGGCGAGCAGAGCCTCAGCGTAACTATCGCCAACGTGAACGGAGCGGGCAAGGAGACCGACACGTCGGACAACAGCGTCAGCGCCAACCTCTTCCTCTACCCGAAGACTATGGAGCGCTCGTTGTTGCTCGAAGCGTTCACGGGTCAGGACTGCGGCAACTGTCCGGGCGGTCATCTGAACATTGAGGCTGCCATCAAGAAGACAGAGAAGAACGTCATTGAGGTGGCTCATCACGTAGGCTACAAGCCCGACATGTTCACAATGAGCGAAGACCCTACATATATATTCTTCTACCCTAACACGTCGAGCACATTCGCACCGGCGGCTATGGTCAACCGCAACACTAACGCCGACGTAAGCACTACGCCGATAGTGAGCGCCACCGACATCAACAGTCTGCTTTCTACCATCTACTACGCCGACACCAAGGAGCCATACGTATCGCTCTACCTCAAGACCACACTGGACGAGAGCACACGCGAGCTGAACGTGAAGCTCTACGTGCTGCCTCACAAGACCGTGCCTCACAACAGCTCTGTCTTCAACGTATACCTCGTGCAGGACGGCATCGAAGCGAGTCAGGCGAGCGGCGGAGAAAACTACATACACAACCGCACCTTCCGCGGAACGGTGACGGGCAACGCATGGGGATACCAGGTGGAGAACATAAAAGCGGGTCAGCTGCTTTCGTGGGAGAAAACCATCACCATACCCGAGAGCATCCACTCGAGCTATTATGCCGACGAGACTAAGAACAACGTCGAGGCTGTGCTGAAAAACATGAGCGTCGTGGCTTACATAGGCGAGTTCGACCAGAACAACAACAACAAGCACACTATCTACAACTGCTGCGAGGCGCGCCTGGGCGAATCGCACAAGCAGACTGGCTTCGTCAAGCCTACCGACGTGAACAGCGCCGAGGCTGAGCAGAGCGTTAGCATCTTCGTAAGCAACGGAAAGGTGCACGTAGGCGGCGAGTACGACCGCTTGCAGGTGTACAACCTCGCTGGTGCGCAGGTGGAGAACGCCGATCTTGCCAAGGGCGTGTACATCGTGAAGGTGACTGCCGACGGCAAGCAGACCACAAAGAAGGTGCTCGTGAAGTAATACGGGCAGCCGAAAACAGATACATATAATATAATAAGGTATATCATGCGCAAGTCATACATATATATAATAGGTGCAACGATGTTGCTCGCGCCAGCCTCAGCGTTGGCGCAGGCATCGCTTTCGCCTCGCACGGCTATTGCCGTCGCTTCCCCCACCCTGCTTAAGTCGCCCGCTGCGCAAGCCGCTGCAGTGGGCGCCGCAGTGGGCGCCGCAAGCAGTCAGCTTTCAGCATACGTAACAATCGACCCTGCGCGCACATCGTGGCAGCAGTTGGGTGTGACGCCTATCGCCGAGAACGCCAATACGGCTACCGTGCGCCTCACGCTCGACGCCTTGCAGCGTCTGGCTAAGCAGCAGGGCGTAGAGTACATCCAGATTACTTCGGGCGCAACGCAGATGCTCAACCTCGCCCGCCAGGAGGCTGGCACCGACCTGATACACAAGGGCATCGACCTGCCGCAGGCTTACACCGGCGTGGGAGTGGTTGTGGGCGTGGTAGACGCCGGATTCGACTATATGCACGCCGCTTTCCGCCGCCCCGCCGACGGAGCGCTGCGCATCAAGCGTGTGTGGGAGCAGAGCGCTACGACGCTCGACGGCGCTTCGGCTCCTGCGAAGTACGGCTACGGCATTGAGCTGAACACGCCCGAACTGATAGAGAAGGCGCAGGGCGACAGCGACTCTAACTCGCATGGTACGCACGTGGCTGCCATAGCTGCGGGTAGCGACGCCTACAAGGACGGGGCGTACGTGGGCAATGCGCCCGACGCCGACATCGTGCTCGTGGCGCTCGACCTGAACGCGAGCACCAACGCCGACATCAGCAACGCCGTGCAGTATATCTTCGACTATGCCGACGAGGTGGGCAAGCCGTGCGTCGTCAACCTCAGTCTGGGCAACCAAGACGGACCGCACGACGGCACTTCTACGTTCGACACCATGACCGACGCCATGCAGGGACCGGGCAGACTCATCGTGGGCGCTGCCGGCAACCACCGCACCGACGCCTTCCACATCGACCATACCTTCGCCACAGCCGACGCTGCGCCGCTACGCACGTTCGTGAAGTACAAGGTGGCGCCGTCTAACTCGGTTTCGGGCGGCACGATAGAGATTTGGGGCGAGAAGGGCGTCGACTTCACCGTAGACATCGCCGCCTACAGCACGTTCAACAAGAAGGATGCGCGGTCTACGACCGTTTATCCGGCGGAGGGCGTCACGGATGTTGACTTCGGCAAGTACGCTACGGGCACGTGGAAGGTGGCTTCGGAGGTGAGTCCGCTCAACGGCAAGCCGCACGTGGTGCTGACATCTGCGCTCACCTCGATACGCAACAACTACGCCATAGCGCTCACCGTGACGCCGAAGACGGCGGGCAGAGTGAACATTTGGTCGGACAATACGTATCTGGCGTTGGAGTCGCGCGACATAGAGGGCTTCTCGGCGCCCGACGCAGCGTCGTCTACGCTCTGCGAGATTGGCGGAACGGGCAAGCGCATACTCACCGTGGGTTCGTACACCACACGCAACGAGTACACGACAAACGGCGGACAGCAGGCTACGCTGCAGGAGACCGTGGGCGACCTGAGTTCGTTCTCGAGCTACGGCCCCACAGTAGACGGACGCATGAAGCCGAACATTACGGCGCCGGGCTGCTTCATCATCTCTGCCGTGTCTAACAACGACGCATCGGGCAACTTGATGTACGCCGAATACAACGAGAACTTCGGTCGCTACAACCAGTACGGCTATATGCAGGGCACGTCGATGGCGTCGCCGTTCGTGGCAGGCATTGTGGCTACATGGCTGCAGGCTTATCCGCAACTCACGCCCGAACAGCTGCACGAGATTGTGCAGAACACGGCACGCAAGGACAGCTTCACGGCTACGGCGCCCGACAGCAACTGGGGCTACGGCAAGATTAACGCGCTCGACGGACTGCGCCAGTGTATCGAAAAGCAGGAGACGGGCTGCGTGAGCGTTGCCATGCCGTTCGACGGAACGGTGCGCATCGCAAACGGAAACATCTTATTGGGCTTCGCTCGCGACACGCAGGCTACGCTCTGCATCACAAGCATGACGGGCAGCACGCTGTTCAGCAAGCAGCTCGGCAAACGCTCGGCAGGCGAAACGCTGTCTGTTGCCGTGCCGCAACTGCCAAAGGGCGTGTATCTGCTCAGCGTAAAGACGCCGACAGCTACAAAGACCTTCAAGTTTGTTTGGCAATAATCCCATACTCTTTCATCGTCAACCGAACGCCGTCCGATCGGATTCCGTTCGCCGTCCGATCAGATTCCGTTCGCCGTCCGATCAGATTCCATTCGCCGTCCGATCAGATTCCATTCGCCGTCCGATCAGATTCCATTCGCCGTCCGATCGGGCGGCGTTCGGTTGACGATGACTTTTCTCCACACTAACAATGACTTTTCTCCACACAAAAGTGTGGAACTATTCTACACTTGTTCCACACTTCTCCACAACTTTTTAGTCTATGCCAAAGCACTAAAAATTTTTATTCACACTGACTATCAGATACTTACGCAAAACACTTTATATTCTGGCACGCAGATTGCATTCTATTAAGTGAACGACGCAACGAACAAACATCAGTTCAAGACGGAGTTCTACAGATAAACATTATAATTAACAATTAAAAATTTAAGAATATGAAGAAGTTAGTTTTTGCAGCTTTCGCAGCTTTCGTTATGGTATCAGTAAGCAACGTATTTGCAGGTAGCTCTAAGGCAGAGCTTGGTTTGAACATGCCGGTCGACTCAACCGTTGTTGACACAGTCGACACAGTAGGCGCTCCGGCAGAGGGTGAGCCGGCAGAACAGCAGGCAACTCCTGAAGAAGTGGCTATGCTCAGCGACTCAACTGACTCGGTTGACTCTACAGCACACCTCTTCTCGAGCGTAATGCTCATGGACTCTACATCTACAGATACAACCGGCACAGAGGCTCCGGCTGTGGTTTAAGAGAAGGTAAGGGTTTCAGACATAAATAACAACACACTAATTCCTTTCAGTCTGCATCGTTCTTGTGCGAGCAAGAATGGTGCAGACTTTTTGTTTTCTACCATCAACGAATGTTTTATAAAATAAAAGCCAAGATTCTGCGTTATACAGAATATAGGGAATAAGAATTTTGAAGCATATATGTTCAGCACCAGAATAAAAATACTTGTAGGCTACGCTTTGCTCGCCATCGTGTTGCTGTCTGCCACATGGATGGTATACGACAACACGCGTTCGTTGTCGGCGGTAAACCACGCCTCGGAGCGCTTTATGGCACGCCGCGACATTGTCGACTCGCTCGTGTTTTCGATGCTCGAGACCGCCAATGCCGAACGCAGCGTGCTGCTCGGCGACGCAAGCAAATGGGAACGCTTCGACCGCGCACTCAGCGGTTCGAAAAGGCACGCACGTAAGTTACGCCCGCTACTGAACGACACGCTGAAACAGCAGCGATTGGATACGCTAATGGCACTGCTAATAGCGAAACGCGAGAACACGCTGCTCGTGATGAACGTACTGAAAAACAACAGCCGCGACATCTACTATAACAATAAGGTGGAGGCGCTGCACAGCGGACGCGACTCGATAGTGATTAGTCCGCAGACGAAGGAGCGCCACGAACAGCACGAGACGGTGTACGAGGTGGTGAAGACGAAACGCGGCTTCTTCAGACGCCTGGGCGACGCCTTCCGCAAGCAACGCACCGACACCATAAGCACTACCCGACTGACGCATCAGCCGTCTACCGACACCATCCATCACCGACTGAACATCGCCGACTCGGTGGCTAATGCGCTTGCCGAGATTCATAGCGAGCAGCAACGCGCCAACGACCGCCAGCAGGACATCATCAGTACGCGAAACGACCGTCTGCAGCTGGTGAGCATTCAGCTGACGAAGCGCACATGGCAGCTGCTGGAGGACATACAGAGCGACGAGCACAACGCCCTGCAGCGTGTTGTGGGCAAGGCCATCAGTTCGCGACGTGCCATGATCGTAAGAATTGCGGTGCTGGGATTGTTGGCGATTCTCTCGGCGGCGATTCTCGTGGTGTACATCCTCAGAGACATAAAGCGCGAGCGTCGCGACCGTCAGCGCATTCTTGAAGCGAAGACGGAGACGGAGCGCATCATGCAGCAGCGAGAGCGACTGCTGCTCACCATCACGCACGACATAAAGGCACCGGCTGCGTCGATTGCCGGTTTCATCGACCTGCTCAGCGAGTATGTAGACCGTCCGAAGGCTGTGGGCTACCTGCAGAGCATATCGGGCTCGGCTAATCATCTGCTGCAATTGGTGTCGGCGCTGCTCGACTATCATAAGCTGGAGAGCGGAAAGGCGGAGCGACACGAGGTGAGCTTCCAGCCGACTGCGCTCGTCAGCGAGTGTGTGGCGCAGATGCAGCCGCTGGCTATGGCTAAACAGCTGCGCTTGGCTACAGATATAAACGTTGCGGAGGATATGTTCTGCCGTTCGGATGCGTTCCGCATCAAGCAGATCGTGAACAACCTCGTGAGCAACGCTATCAAATACACAGACGAGGGCGAGGTGCGTGTCGGCATAACCGTTCTGAACGGTTGGATGACGCTGAGCGTGAGCGACACTGGCTGCGGAATGACGCCGCAGGAACTGCAGAGTGTGTTCAACGCCTTCACGCGTCTGCCCGGCGCTCAAGGCAAGGAGGGCGTGGGCCTCGGACTCACTATCACTCGCGAGATTGTGACGCTGCTCGGCGGCAGAATAAATGTTGCGTCGACAAAGTGCAAGGGCACAACGTTCAGAGTGTGTCTGCCGGTAAAGGTAGTCACTAATCAGGGGATACACTCAGGGGGTGCACTTGTCTCAAGTGCACCAACAAAGCAACAAGTGCACCAACAAAGCAAACAAAATCAGGGGGTGCACTTGTCTCCGCTCGGCTTTCGCCGCTTGCCAGAGCAAGAAGTGCACCAACAAAGCAAAGAAGTGCACCAACAAAGCAAACATACTCAGGGGGTGCACTTGTCTCAAGTGCACCAACAAAGCAAAGAACTGCACCAACAAAGCAAACAAAGTCAACCAGATTGCATGGTTGGTGCACTTGAGACAAGTGCACCCCCTAAAGGCAAATCTCAACACCACAACACCTCAACATCTCAACCCATAATCTCCGTGGTGATAGTAGACGACGACCGCCTGCAGGGTCAGCTTCTCAACGAGATGCTTCAGCGCATCGACGGCGTGCAGTTCGACATCACGACGACCATACACGCCGACGAAGCCATCAGTATTGCTGTGGAGAAGAATCCGCACATCGTGTTCACCGACATCGAGATGCCGGAGATGAACGGCAGCGAGATAATGCGCCGCATACGCAACGCATCGTCGACTACGTCTGCAACCGACAAGCCCGTACTCCGCACGAAGTTCGTGGCTATGACGGCACACGAGCAGAGCATCATGCCGCAACTGCGCAACGACGGCTTCGACGCCTGTCTGTTCAAGCCGTTCTCGGTGCAGACGCTCGCCGCCACCATCTGTCAACTGACGGGTGCTGCAGTAAGGGTTTCTGAGAAAGAGCAAAACTCAAAACTCACAATCGCAGGCGAAGCCGAGAACAACTCAACATTCAACACTCAACATTCAACACTCCACATCGCAGGCGAAGCCGAGAACAATTCAAAACTCAAAACTCAAAATTCAAAACTCAAATCCGCTCTCTTTCCCTTCACCGACGGCGACCCCGAAGCGGAAGCGCAGATTATAGGCGACATACGCAAGTCGATAGAGGAATACTTAGAGATGATTGGCGACGGTTCTGACCCTGAGCGCGTTGCGAAGGCGGCGCACAAGGCGATGCCGCTGCTCGAGATGATTGAACCGGGTGAGAACGCATGGGTCGCACCACTGCAAACCCCAGGGGGTGCACTTGTCTCAAGTGCACCAACAAAGCAACAACACCCAGGGGGTGCACTTGTCTCAAGTGCACCAATACAACAACCTTGGGATGCACCAACAAAGCTACAACACCCACAAAGTGAAGAAAAGAACATCTTGGTTGGTGCACTTGAGACAAGTGCACCCCCTGAAAAAACAACAGCCTCCCCTAAGGAGACAACAGTACCCCCTAACGAACAAGAACGCGAAAGATTGACAAAACAACTGATAGAGAAACTTAAGGAAATACTATGCGACATATACTGATTGTAGAAGACGATATCGCTTTCGGCACAATGCTACAAACATGGCTGCGCCGAAAGGGATTTGAGGTGGACACGGCAACATCGGTGGGTGCTGCCGTGAAGCTGCTCGTGGACATGAAGAGCGTAGACCTCGTGCTCTCCGACCTCCGACTGCCCGATCACGATGGTCTCCGACTGCTGGCTTGGATGCACGAGCACAGCATCAATGCGCCGTTCATCGTGATGACAAACTATGCGGAGGTGCAGAACGCGGTGCTCGCCATGAAGTCTGGCGCTGCCGACTATATAGCAAAGCCTGTGCAGCCCGACATTCTGCTGCAGAAGATCAACGATGCGATGGAGCAGAATGCGCAGCAAAGCAATGCAACAATTCAAAACTCTACAACTCAAAACTCGGAAGCCGCACCTCGCTACATCGAGGGCAAGAGCGAAGCCTCTCGACAGCTATACAGCTACGTAGAGCTGGTGGCTCCGACGCCGATGTCTGTTCTCATACTCGGAGCGTCGGGCACCGGCAAGGAGTACGTGGCTCACCGCATTCACGACCTCAGTCAGCGCCGCGACCGTCCGTTCTTCGCACTCGACTGCGGAGCGATTCCGCGCGACGTTGCAGCATCCGAGTTCTTCGGTCATAAGAAGGGAGCGTTCACGGGCGCCGATGCCGACAAGCGCGGCGCGTTCGAGATAGCCAACGGCGGCACACTGTTCCTCGACGAGGTGGGCAACCTGAGCTACGAAGTGCAGGTGCAACTGCTGCGTGCGCTGCAGGAGCGTCGCATCCGACCCGTCGGCGGAACGAAGGAGATAGACATCGACATCCGACTTGTCTGCGCTACGAACGAAAACCTTGAGGAAGCTGTCAGCGAGGGCCGTTTCCGCGAGGATCTCTACCATCGCATCAACGAGTTCACCATCTACATGCCCAAGCTCTCGGAGCGCGGCAGCGACCTTTTCCTCTTCGCCGACCTCTTCATCCGTCACGCCAACGAGGAGCTGAACCGCAACGTTGAGGGCTTCGACTCTGGCGCTGCGGAGATGCTCGCCTCACACTCATGGCCCGGCAACCTCCGCGAACTGAACAACGTGGTGAAGCGTGCGGTGCTGCTCACACGCGGCTCGCAGATCACCACCGCCGAACTGACGCTGGCGATGGGACAGATACGCACCGACAACGTCCTGCAACTGCACGACGAGGACACGGAGCGCCAACGCATCATCACCGCTCTGCAACAGACCAACGGCAACAAAGCCAAAGCCGCCCGTCTGCTCGGCATAGACCGCAAAACAATATACAACAAGATTGAGAAACTGGGGATATAAGAAAACGACATAGTATGCGTATCAACCATATACGCATACTATGTCTATCCCGACACCTGAACAATCTTTAAATTTTTATAAGAAAATATTTCTCTGTTTTATTAAAAATATATATCTTTGTGGCGTCATATAGCCGTAATAGGCATTTGACGGACATATTTAGAGAAGCGTATTTCGCCTATATTCCTATAAATGTGAAACTTGGACACTTTCGCATAGAATGTTTAATTAGGAGTATTTGTGAGAATGGGCTTCCTCTTGGTGTGTATTCGTGTCTATGAACGAAATACCTCCAAGTGGGGCTTGTTCTCCTTATCCTATTTAAACAACGGAGTCCAAGCCGTCACATTTAGGGATAAGGAAGAATAAAGCTCCACTTTTCTTTTATGCTACCTAACATCAAATTACTAACGGCACTGTTTGGGCTGAAGGTGCGCAAATGAAGCAGAATGAAAATAGCATTCTAAGTTTTTTGATAAATGTTTATCAAATGGTTGTGACTTATTCAGTAACACTAAATACTATTAATATGGCACTTATTAAATGTACAGAATGTGGCGAAATGATTTCAGATAAAGCCACGGTATGCCCACATTGTGGAGCACCAATAGAAAAAATGACAAAATGTGAAGATTGCGGTGCAGAATATTCTGCTGATGCTGAAATGTGTCCAAATTGTGGATGTCCAAATTCCTTAAAAGAAGCGAAGGAACAATCTTCTGAACAACGCAACACAGAGCAGAAAACAGTAGGTATATCAGAAGAACGCAAAAAACGTGTTCAGCGTTTTCTTGTCGAAAATCGACAAAAACTACCACAGAACAAGTTCAATGAGATTAGGGAAATTCTTTCTAACCTCACAGATGAACAATGGGAGACCATCGAATACGTCACATTTAAGGACCCTACCACGATGCTTGTTCTTTCCATATTGGTAGGTGAGTTTGGAGTAGACCGTTTTGTACTTGGAGATACGACAAATGGTGCTTTGAAACTGTTGCTTACATTATGCTGTGGTGTAGGATTAATATGGTGGGTTATAGATATATTCCAAGTCAACAGGTTGACGTTAGATTACAACTACAAACTATTAAGAGAAACGTTGTCATTTGTCTAAGAAAACATTTTACATATCGGTATCTATAGTGTGTGTGACAGGTCTTGCTTGGCTTATATTATCATATACTACATTGGGGACAGAATTCTTTTTCTGTCCCTTTAAAGCTATCTTTGGTTTGCCATGCCCACTTTGCGGATTAACTCATGCTTGCCACTATTTATTTGGAGGTGAATTTACGTATGCAATATTATCTAACCCTTTAGTTATATTTGTACCAATAGGATTATTTGTTCCAATAGTTATATACGATTTATTCAGTCATAATCAGTATACTTGGCATTTGTTTCAATCTGTATATCCAAAGATGTGTTCAATATTTTATCTTATTCTTTTGACTGTATGGTTATATAAAATTCTCTATTATAAAATTGGTATTTGATATGAATAAGAATAATCTTCTTATTATCGCAGCCATAGTATTAATGGCTGCGATAGGTTGTGAGGTAGCCATATACCTCGGATATGACTTATATCACTCAGAAAATGGCATATTTCTGAGACATAAAGTATATATTGCCACTTATGATAATATGCCGGAAAACAAGCTAAGACAAAGTGTTGAAAACGGTAACGCAGAGGCGATGGCTATACTTGGCGGCAAATTACTTGTAAAAAATAGAGAGAATGAATGTAAAGAGGTGCTCGAACTTGCCCAAAAATCTGCCGACATGAATTGTCCAAGTGGCAAAAATACGTTGGGTTATTTGTATGAGCATGGCTACTGTGTCGCCCCAAACCAGCAAAAGGCATTCGAGTTGTATAAAGAGGCTGCAAACGAAAAAGATCCTATAGCTCTATGCAATGTAGGGAATTGCTACTTACGCGGTTTTGTTGTTAAAAAAGATACAACAGAAGCACTTAAGTATATTGAAAAATCTGCAATGCAAGGCTATCCTCTCGCTCAATATCAGCTTGCATTTTTATATTATTATGGAGGGAATACTATAAAAAAGGATGTTAGCAAAAGCATAGAATGGCTAACATTAGCTGCGGACCAAGGAGTTCCTACTGCTCAATACGATTTGTCTAAGTTTTATTATTATGGAGAAAGCGGAGAGATTACTCCCGACTATAACAAAGCAAAGGAATTGTGCAGAAAGGCTGCTGAACAGGGACACGCTGAAGCAAAGTGGGCAATGGAAAACAAGTTCAACTCTAAAGACAAATAATCATGGCACTTATAAAATGTAACAACTGCGGAGGAATGGTCTCTGACAAAGCAACAGTATGTCCGCATTGTGGCAACGATCCACATAAGACAACAGATGATACTAATGTAAGCACCCTCAAGGACAACAATCCTAAACTGTCTGTCTGTCCATATTGCGGAGCAACAGTCTCAAAAAGAGCTACGACATGCCCTAAATGTGGTGGCACAATCACTTCTACGCCTTCACAACAACCAGCTCCAGTCACACCCAAGACAGACGCACAAACGACCACCTCAGAAGATTACGAACCTATTGAGGAGGAAGAAGCAAATGGCGGATTGAAAACAGCAGTAATCATACTTGCCATAATATTTGGAGTCTTTGCTATATATCTGGTTAGCGGAGGACGTTACTATAATGGCAAAACTTTGAGCTTTACTACAAATGCAGACACTACAGCGGTTGACACCACAGCAGATTTTGACGATGGTCTCGAAAGTGACTCATTCCAATATACTGAAGAAAATGTTACCGATACGGTTTATTCTGAGCCCGTATACGAGAGCGTAGAAGAAGTAAAAGAAGGCTTCAACACGAATTCGGATGTCAAGAACTTTGTCATTGGCAACAGCTATTATCATAATGGCGTAACTCTGAAAATTACTGAAAATGGTGTGTATGCAAACGACAACAAGATATCATCGTCAAGCCCGGTATTCAAAAGAATTTCGCAATTCGTTGGTAAAGTCACAGCTCGTCCGTCTATTTCCATTTCAATAAAATGGGAAGGAAACAAGCTCGTTGACAACAACAGCGGCGATGTATATTATGAGAATTAATTAAATCTACAGATGATGAGATTTTTTATTATAATTGTATCTCTTCTATTCTCCTCACTCAGCCATGCACAGTCCATAGCCGACCTTGCAAAGAAAGCTGAGGAGGAGAAGAATCCGCTGCACATTTATGCGGACGTATATTCATTCCAAAACGGACTTGCAATAGCAAGCAAGTATACAGAAGATGGTGAATATAAATATGGTGTTGTAGACGAGGAGGGTGTGGTTTACATACCAGTAAACTATGACGAAATCAGCCTTTTCAAAGAGGGTAGCAACTATCGTGATAATGTCTACAAATGTCAGAGAAACGGCAAGTTAGGTCTGGTAAACGCACAAGACATAACTCTACTGCAATGCGAATATAGCAGCATAAAGCACTCTGGCGAGTACGTGTATCTCGTAAAGAACGGGAAAAACGGATATGCTGAAATGAAAGGTACAGACGAAGTAAAATCACTCATCCCATGTATCTACGACAAGTTGGAGAGCTATTCAAAAGATGCTCCGATGCGTGCTACCTATAATGGAAAGGAAGGTATGATAGACGGCAACAACAAGATTATCATTCCTTTCGAATATTCCAACATAGGCAAATTCTATAATGTCGGCGCTTACAATATGGCTTGGGTAGAACAGGACGGCAAGTACGGAATATACAACATTGACGGTACTGTCATCCAGCCCTGGGACATAGAAAAGGCTTACGTCATGAACGAAAACAGCGGCACGACTTATCTTACATTCGACGATTTTCCAGATCCATCCACTCCTTACATACACATCGTGGTGAACGGAATGACAGGCGTACTAAGCGGAAAGACATACAAGACTGTCATTCCTTGCAAGTACGGATACATCTCGCCCATCATCAACGAGAGGGCTTTCTATAAAGCCAACAACAAGTGGGGCATTATGGATATACAGAATAATAGTATTCAGGATGCCATATACGACAAAATCAAGATAAACAACAATTGGCTGTCGGATGCCTTCACTACAGAGGGTATATTCCAAGACAACATGTATGTTTTTATCGGCGACAAGCAGGGAATGATCGATAAGAACGGCAAAGCATTCATTCCCGTAAAATACGATTCGCTTGGAGTGTTTTCCGAGAATATGATTGTGGCAAAGTGCGGCAACATATACGGATATATAAACTCAAACGGAGAGGAATGCATTCCTCTCAAGTACAGTCATGCCGACGACTTCTCTGAAGGTCTTGCTGCTGTAAAGAACGAAAAAGGAAAGTATCTGTTTATTGACGCCTCCGGAGTCATGGTAATAAAGCCCCACGAGTACGACAGAGTTGGACATTTCCAGAACGGCACATGCAAAGTTTACCGTAAAAACAAAGTTTGGGAGATTAACCGCGAAGGCAAAAAGGTGAAAAAGGATAAAGACGAAGCTAAAAATGAGGAGAAAGCTGATAACAAACAAAACAAAAGTCAGTCATCAAGTAAAGCATCCAGATCTTTAAGACATTATTATGAAGGTGAAGATGAAGACGAAGATGAAGATGAAGACGAAGATGAAGATGAAGATGAAGACAATAGTCCTCGCAAAAAGAAATCGAACATCTTAAAGGATATTTTTAAAATTGAGGTAAAAACCAATGACCGACCAAGCAGACAAGATTCGCAACCTCCAATAAAAGTACGAGATGATAGAAACTCAGAAAATGGAACTTATAGAAGGACTATGAGATTTGGAAACCAACACAGAAGAAATAGATAATATTTGACAAGGGCAGTCTACAAAGATAGCCCTTGTTTTTTTGTATTAGTGAAAAAATCCTCCATATCTTCCAGCAGCGCTGCAACTCTCACATTTAGAGCACGATAAAGGCTGGAAGATTTGCTTTAAAAAGCGAAATCTTCCAGCCTATCTTCCAGTTATAATTTTACTCCCACTCGATTGTTGATGGCGGCTTAGACGAGATGTCGTAGCATACGCGGTTGACGCCGCGCACCTTGTTGATGATCTCGTTAGACACCTTAGCCATGAAGTCGTAAGGCAGGTGAGCCCAGTCGGCTGTCATAGCGTCGGTAGAGGTAACGGCACGGAGAGCAACGGGGTGCTCGTATGTGCGCTCGTCGCCCATTACGCCTACTGAGCGTACGGTAGAGAGGAGCACTGTGCCTGCCTGCCAAATCTGGTCGTAGAGCGAAACCTCTATCTCGCCGTCGTGCATGTCGGCAGGAACGCCGGCAGCAAGTACGCGGCGTGCGTCATCGCCAGAGAGCTTTGTCTTGTACTCGCGCAGACCGCGGATATAGATGTCGTCGGCATCCTGAAGGATGCGTACCTTCTCGGGAGTGATGTCGCCAAGGATGCGCACAGCCAAGCCCGGTCCTGGGAACGGATGGCGTGTGATGAGGTGCTCGGGCATGCCCATTGAGCGACCTACGCGGCGAACCTCGTCCTTAAAGAGCCACTTGAGCGGCTCGCAGAGCTTGAGGTTCATCTCCTTAGGCAGACCACCTACGTTGTGGTGGCTCTTGATTACCTTGCCTGTGATGTTGAGCGACTCGATGCGGTCGGGGTAGATTGTGCCCTGAGCGAGCCACTTTGCGCCGGTCTGCTTCTTAGCCTCAGCGTTGAACACCTCAACGAAGTCGCGACCGATGATCTTGCGCTTCTGCTCGGGGTCGGTAACGCCTGCGAGATCTGAGAAGAACTTCTCGCTTGCGTCTACGCCGATAACGTTAAGACCGAGACACTTGTAGTCTTCCATTACGTCGCGGAACTCGTTCTTGCGGAGCATGCCGTGGTCGACGAAGATACATGTGAGGTTGCTGCCGATAGCCTTGTTGAGGAGTACGGCTGCTACGCTTGAGTCGACACCGCCCGAGAGTCCGAGGATCACCTTGTCGTCGCCGAGCTGCGCCTTGAGCTCAGCTACGGTTGTCTCTACGAACGAGTCGGCGCTCCAGTCCTGACGGCTTCCGCAGATGTCTACCACGAAGTTCTTCAGGAGCTGTGTGCCCTGCAGCGAGTGGAACACCTCTGGGTGGAACTGCACTGCCCATACCGGTTGCTTTGTAGAAGCGTAAGCGGCATACTTCACGTTGGCTGTAGAAGCGATGCACTTAAAGTCTTCCGGGATAGCGGTGATGGTGTCGCCGTGGCTCATCCATACCTGCGAGTTCTGCACGAAGCCTTTGAACAAGGGGTTCTCGGCGTCGAAGTGCTCGAGGTTGGCACGTCCGTACTCGCGAGAGTCGGCAGCCTCCACCTTTCCGCCGCCGGCGTAAGAGATGTACTGTGCGCCGTAGCAGATGCCAAGCACCGGGATGCGTCCTACGAACTGGCTAAGGTCTACCTTGAACGCCTCCTTATCGTGAACCGAGAAGGGGCTTCCGCTGAGGATGACGCCAATGACAGAGGGGTCGTCCTTCGGGAACTTGTTGTAGGGCATAATCTCGCAGAAGGTATCAAGCTCGCGCACACGGCGGCCAATGAGCTGCGTGGTCTGCGAACCGAAATCAAGAATTATTATCTTCTGTTGCATTACTTTGGTTGGTTTTATTGTTTGTATTCGATGTTTCTTTTTTATCTTTAGGCAGCGTTTAAGCCGAGGAAAGGCGGCGTTTAAGCCGAACTAAGCCTTCTTAAGCCTTCCTAAGCCGAGGGGGGGGGGAAAACCTTCTCCTAAGCCTCTTTATGCCTTACTAAGCCCTCCCCGTCGGGGAGGGTTGGGAGGGGCTTTTTACTTTTAACAGGAACTCCTCTGCTTGCGCCAGCGTGTCGAGCTTGCCGATGTCCATCAGCAGGAGGTTGTCTTTGGCGAAGCCTTCGATGCGATGGGTGGCGCAGGTCTGCAAGTAGAAGTCGATGATGCTGAAGCGGTCGGGGAACTGCTGCATCAAAGGCAGCATACGGGGCGAGAGAGCATGTATGCCGGCGAAAGCGTACATGCGACAAGCCTTAGGGTCGAGGTCGGGGTACGGACTCTTCACTTCGCCAGTGGCAATGTTGGTCCAACCGACGAGGCGCATCGTGTTGTCAAAGAGCAGATAGCGCTGCGTCTTGCGCTCACTCACGAGGAGCAACGCATCGGGAGCGTCAGCTGAAGTCGGAGCAGAAACGTCCATTGAAGCGTCTACCGGCGCATCAGCCTTGAGCAGACCACCGGCGCGCTGATAGAAGCGTCGCAGGTCTACGTTGCTCAGGATGTCCACGTTATGTATGAGTATCGGGGCGTCGGTGGCGAAGAGCTGAGCGGCATGCTTTATGCCGCCGCCCGTCTCGAGCAGTCCGGCTGATTCGTCGGAAATGCGTATATCGAGCCCGAAGTTGTCGTTTTCTGTAAGATAGTCGATTATCTGTTGCGCAAAGTGGTGCACGTTGACAACAATGCGGTCAACGCCAGCCTCAGAGAGATTTTGTATTACGTGCTTTATGAGCGGCTCACCACCTACCCTCACCAACGCCTTTGGCATAGTGTCGGTGAGCGGTTTAAGGCGAGTGCCCATTCCTGCCGCGAAAATCATTGCTTGCATCATAGATGTCGTTATAAATATGTTGCCTACAAAATTACTCAAAATCCGCCAAACAGCAAAACGAATGCGCTATAAATTCTACAGAAGTGTCTGCTCTATGCCTTGCTCTCTGTGGCAGACGTGCACTTCTATTCCGAACTTCTCGTGCAGATGTTCTGCGAGATGCTGCGCCGAGTAGACGCTGCGATGCTGTCCGCCGGTGCAACCGAAGGAGAACATCAGGTCGGTGAAGCCGCGGTCGATGTATCGCTGCACGTGTGCGTCGGCGAGCTTGTATACGCTGTCGAGGAAGGTGAGTATCTCGCCGTCGTCCTCGAGGAATCGTATCACTGGCTCGTCGAGTCCGGTGAGTTTCTTGTACGGCTCATAGCGTCCGGGGTTGTGCGTAGAACGGCAGTCGAACACGTATCCGCCGCCATTGCCCGACTCGTCAGCTGGTATGCCCTTGCGGTAGGAGAAGCTGAAGACGCGCACGCGCAGCGGTCCCTTGCCGTCGTACTTGGAGAACGTGGCTGGTCCGTCCTGCGGATGAGCCTCGTAGACGTTCTTGTCGGTGGTCTTGTAGCCGTCGGCGCGCGACACAGCCGGCTCCTCGATATGAGCGTAGCGCGGCATCTCGGTGAGTCGGCGCAGCATGTCCATCATGTAGGGATAGGGGAACACCTGCTCGCCCAGCTTCAGCAGCGCGCGCAGGTTGTCCATAGCCGGCGGAATGGAATCGAGGAAGTGCTTCTTGCGCTCGAAGTAGCCACGGAAGCCGTATGCGCCGAGCACCTGCAACGTGCGGAAGAGCACGAAGAGGCTCAGACGATGGACGAAGTGGCGCAGCGACGGCACCTCGGTGTACTGCTTCAGCGCGTCGTAGTATTCGGCTACGAGTTCGCGGCGCAGCTTGTCGCTGTAGCGTGCCGACGCCTGCCAAAGGAACGAGGCGAGGTCGTAGTAGAACGGACCGCGTCTGCCGCCCTGGAAGTCGATGAAATGCGGATTGCCCTCGGCGTCGAGCATCACGTTGCGCGCCTGGAAGTCGCGGTAGAGGAACGAGTCGATGTTCTCGGCGGTGAGGTCCTTGGCGAAGAGACGGAAGTTAGCCTCGAGCTTCAGTTCGTGGAAGTCGAGACCCGAAGGCTTCAGGAAGCAATACTTGAAGTAGTTGAGGTCGAAGAGCACGCTGTCCTCGTCGAACTCGGGCTGCGGATAGCAGTTCTGCCAGTCGAGTCCGCGCGCTCCGCGTATCTGTATGTTCGGCAACTGACGTATGGTGGCTTTCAGCAGCTGCTTCTCGTGCTGGTTGTATCTGCCGCCAGCCTCGCGTCCGCCGCGTATTGCGTCGAAGAGCGAGGTTGAGCCGAGGTCGGTCTGCAGATAGCGCAGTCCGTCGGCGCTCTGTGCGAGTATGTGCGGCACGGGCAACTGGCGCTGCTCGAAGTGCTCGGCGAGATAAACGAAGGCGTGATTCTCGTCGCGACTGGTGCCTACGACGCCGATGACGGTAGAGCCGTCCTCAGAGGTAAAGCGGTAATACTGGCGGTTGCTGCCGGCTCCGGCGAGCTGCTCGGTGCTGACGGGTTCCGCCCCACTCCATTCTGTATATAGTTTAATGAGTTTCTCCATCTTCTTCCTTTTTCTTTTTTCCGTAATACTGCTCGTCCTTCTTCTTCACCCAAGCCGTGAGGTAGGCGTCGAGGGCGTAGAGCAGCAGAGCCACGCCGATGGTCATCGACCACGAGCGCGAGAGTATGTATGTTCCTGCTACGATGATGGCGCAGCAGACTATTATCTTCTTTTCCATTGTTGTTCGGTTGATGTTCTGGTTTTGGCGACATCGCAAGTTTTTAGAGTTCCAAACGATAGGCTACGCAGAACGTGAACACACGGTTCTTCGACGACTCGAAGCCGTCAATGTCCTGGAACTGTGTGAGTCCGATGTTATAGCGCGCGTCGAGGATGACGTTAGAGAACTCGTAACTCACACCGACGGGAATAGCAAATGTCACTTTTGTGAGCGTTGAGTTCATGTCGTATTTCACGTGTTCGGGCTTCTCGTACTTCACGTCATCTTTTGTCATCGTGTACTGCTGCTCGGTGTACTTCATCTTGCCCGAGAGCGGGAAGCCTATCTGCACACCGGCTTTAACAGCAAAGCCCGTACCGAGGTAGGCGTTGAGCATCAAAGGCACGTTGATGTAATGGAGCTGCGTGCTCCAGTCGCTGTAGCCCCAACCTTTATACACGCCTTCCGTAACCTGCACCTTGTAGCCGTCGTTGCCGTACTTGGCGCCTTGCTGCACGTACTGCGCACCGATAGTGGCAGAGAGGTTGGGCATGAACTGCCAGTCGATGTCGACACCTGCCATCAGGCCTGCCTTGTAGCGTGCCGAGTAAGTCATGTTGTCGCCGACTCCACCGGCTATATACATTTTGTCGCCGGGCAGATTGGCGAGAACCACACCCACACGTGGCAGCACAGATACGGTGCCGACCTTTGGTTGTGCCATTGCCGGCAGCACGCCTGCGGCAAGGCCCAACAATATTGTTCTTTTCTTCATTTCTTTCATGTTCGTTTACGTTTTCACTTTCTGAATAATAAACGCCGAACAGCCGTTATTATTGTGTTCGGGCGCATGGTTTAACAAACTTGCCGTCAGCCCAACCGCACATTAATTTGCCGTCAGTCTACCCGCACATTAATTTGCCGTCAGCCCACGACAAGCGAGAAACGCAGTCCTAACGCAGAGGCTATCTGCAGGAACGTAGACATCTGCATATCGCTGTTGCCACGCTCTATGGTAGATATATACTCGCGCTTCTTGCCAATCTTGTCGGCAAGCTGCTGCTGCGTAAGCTTCTGGCGCTTGCGCTCTTCTTTCAGCAACTCAGCGTAATACCATGCCTTGGCGCGCGCCTCGAAAGCATCGCGCGAAGGGGTGCCGGGTGCGCCGTATTCCTTTTCCAATATTTCATCTGCGGTGTGAAGTCGTGCCAACTTCTCTTCATTAATCTTTATCATAATCAATCCTCCAACTCTTTAATTATCCTATCTGCCTTACCTATCTCTTTTTTATAGTCTTTTGTGCTCTTTTTCAAGAATCCCGTTACAAACAACAAACGGGTACACTCAACAAAACTCTCTTTATCAATAGTGAATATAACCGAACGATACTCGTTTGAACCAAACGACACACGCGCCTCATAATAAGGAGTTCCGACAAGTTTCTTTACAAACTTCTCATTCACTACCTTCTGAGTTTCTATTATGTTCACTATATACGAATACTTCTCTCTCAACTTGGCATCGAGAGACCAGTAGTAATCCATGAATTCGTCAGTATATATGACTTTTCGTATCTTTTCTATTCCCATGCTGCAAATGTAACAAATTAATTCCATAAAAGCAAGCATTTGATACGAAAAAAGGTGTCCCATGACTTCACAGTCTTGGAACACCCGTCGTTGTATATATTTCGATACAAGAAATTAGTCTTTGTTGCTGCGCTTGCGGCTGAGATGGTCGAGGATAATCTTGCGCATACGCATGCTCTTCGGAGTAACCTCCACGAGCTCGTCGCCCTTGATGTACTCGAGGCACTCCTCAAGACTCATCACCACCTTCGGTATCACGCGCGCCTTCTCGTCAGAACCGCTGGCACGAACGTTGGTGAGCTGCTTTGCCTTCGTAACGTTGATGACGAGGTCGTTGTCGTGAACGTGCTCGCCTACCACCTGACCTGCGTACACTTCCTCACCCGGATCGATGAAGAACTTGCCGCGATCCTGCAGCTTGTCGATAGAGTAAGCATAGGCTGTGCCGGTCTCGAGCGCAATCATCGAACCGTTCATACGGCGTGTAATCTCGCCCTTGTACGGCTGGTACTCCTTGAAGCGGTGGGCCATGATAGCCTCGCCCTGGCTCGCTGTGAGCACGTTGGTGCGCAGACCGATGATGCCGCGCGACGGTATGTCGAACTCGATGTCGACGCGATCGCCGAGGGTCTGCATAGATGTCATCTCGCCCTTGCGGCGTGTCACCATATCAATCATCTTGCTCGAGAACTCCTCGGGCACGTTGATAGTAAGTTCCTCGATAGGCTCGCACTTCACACCGTCAATCTCCTTGTAGATTACCTGCGGCTGACCAACCTGCAGCTCGTAGCCCTCGCGACGCATTGTCTCGATGAGCACAGAGAGGTGGAGCACACCGCGTCCGCTTACGATCCACTTGTCGGTTGAGTCCTCGAACGGACGAACGCGCAGCGCAAGGTTCTTCTCAAGCTCCTTCTGCAAGCGGTCGTTGATGTGGCGTGATGTAACGAACTTGCCTTCCTTACCGAAGAACGGCGAGTCGTTGATGGTGAAGAGCATACTCATGGTAGGCTCGTCGATAGCGATAGGAGGCAGCGGCTCGGGGTTCTCGAAGTCGCAGATGGTGTCGCCGATTTCGAAGCGCTCCAGACCTACGATGGCGCAGATGTCGCCAGAGTGAACCTCGTCTACCTTCTTCTGTCCCATTCCCTCGAACACGTGTATTTCCTTGATGCGTGTCTTCTCCTGAGTGCCGTCGCGGTGAGAGATGGTTATGTTCATGCCTTCCTTGAGCGTGCCGCGGTGAACGCGACCTACGGCGATACGACCGGTGTAGCTTGAGTAGTCGAGCGATGTGATGAGCATCTGCGGCGTACCCTCAAGCACCTTCGGTGCGGGTATCACTTCTACGATCTTGTCGAGCAGATAGTCGATATTGTCTGTCGGGGCGTTGTAGTCCTCAGCCATCCAGCCGTTCTTTGCCGAACCGTAAACAACGGGGAAGTCGAGCTGGTCTTCGGTAGCGTTGAGTGAGAACATGAGGTCGAACACCATTTCATACACTTCCTCAGGGCGGCAGTTGGGCTTGTCAACCTTGTTCACAACAACGATCGGCTTCAGACCGATCTGAAGTGCCTTCTGCAGCACGAAGCGTGTCTGCGGCATCGGTCCTTCGAATGCGTCAACAAGCAGAATACAACCGTCTGCCATGTTGAGCACGCGCTCTACCTCACCACCGAAATCGGAGTGACCCGGGGTGTCAATAATATTGATTTTTGTGCCTTTCCAGTTGATTGAAACGTTCTTGGAAAGGATAGTTATTCCTCGTTCGCGTTCCAGGTCGTTGGAGTCCAAAACCTGGCCACTGTTATCCTGGCCGTCACGGAACAGCTTGCCCGCCAACATCATCTTGTCGACAAGCGTGGTCTTTCCATGGTCGACATGGGCGATAATCGCAATGTTTCTAATATCTTGCATTTTATATACCTTAAAAAACTTCTGCAAAGTTACTACTTTTTTTTCAGACAAGTAGTATAAATACAAAAAAAATCCCGCGTTCTCTTTGAGTACGCGGGACCTTGTTTCCTTTGTGCGGATTACTTACGGAGGCCGAGGGCCTTGATGATTGCACGGTAGCGATTGATGTCGCGGTCGTACAGATAGTTAAGCAATGCGCGGCGCTTTCCTACCAGCTGTGTCAAAGAACGTGCGGTAGTATAATCTTTACGGTTCTTCTTAAGATGTTCCGTCAAATGGGAAATACGGTATGAGAACAATGCTATCTGGCTCTCAGCTGAACCAGTATCAGTGTTAGACTTTCCGTACTGTCCAAAGATCTCTTGTTTTTTTGCCTGATCTAAATACATAGAACTTTAAAAATTAAATTGTTATTTGTGCAAAATGCGGGTGCAAAGGTACGACTTTTTATTGAAAGTCAGACCATTTGCACCCGCATTTAATCTATATCTTAACTATTTTTTGCAAATTACTTCACTACAACCTTCTTGCCATTCTGGATGTAGATGCCCTTGTTGAGGTTCTGGAGGCTCTTGCCTACGTACTGTCCGTCTACGGTGTATACGCGGTTGTCTGCCTTTGCGCCTTCTACTGTTACGAGACCGATGCCTGCAGCAGGGTCGCCTACGTAAGCTGTGTTAGACACGTCAGACTCGCCGTTAGCGTAAACCACGATTACGTTGTACTTGTGGTTGCCTGCGCCGTAGCCGTTGTCGTTAGCATAGTTGTCGTCGGTCCAGGTTGTGGTCTTGCTGTCGAGCTTCTTAACGAGAACGCCGTCGCGATATACGTTGTAGCCCATTACGCGCAAGCCGCCTGCACGGTATGTAACGTCGTCGACGCAAACACGGTCGGGCTCGTAGTTGTAAGATGTCAGCGAACCTGTGCTGGTGTGTACGATAGCGAAGTACTTAGCACCCTCAGGAAGGTCGATGTTGTACTGTTTCCAGTCGTAAACAGCCTCGTAAGAGTCCTTGTTGATCTTGATGAACGAGTTGGGGTTGGTGTCGTCCTCAGAGTAGTAGAGGTCGAATGTCTCAGGACCTGAGTTCGGATACTGCTCGCCGCGGCTTACCTCGTCGCCAGGAGCGTTAACCCAGAACGAAACGGTCTGCTCCTCGCCCGAAAGCTCCGGAGTGATGAGCCAGTTGTTGGTAGGTGTGCCGGTGTCGATTGTTGTGCCGGTTGACATCATCGACTGCTCGCCTGAGTGAGGCGCGAAGATGTCTGCAAACATCTGCCAGTTGCTGCCTGTGATGCCGCTCACCTGCCACGGGTTGAAGACGATGTAAGCCTGTGCCTCGCCACGGTGCGGGTGCTGGATACCACCGAAGGTATATACAGTGCCCTTGTCGCCGTCATAGAGTGTCCAATCGCCTACGTTGCTGATAGACCACGGTGTGTATGTCTCGAAGTCGTCCTTAACCACAGCGCCGTCAACATTCATCGACGACCATGTGAGCACGCCCTTGGCTGAAGCAGCGAGATCGCTGATTGCCGGAAGCGGCGACTTAACGATGCCTACTGTTGCCTCATCAGTCTTGTTGTTGTCCTGGAATGCGTCTGCAGCCCACTCTACTTCGCCGCTCACCTTGAAGCTCTTTGCGCCGAGTTTCGGTGTGAATGCGAACTCGTATGTAGCTTGTGCGTTCGGCTCGAGGTCTTCACCCTCTTCTGTCTCATACTTCTTGCCGTCTACATAGAGGTGTACCTTGTAGCCGCTTGCCTTTGCTGTGCCGAGGTTAGTAACCTTTACGTTCACTACAGCCACCTTGCCGTTCTGCACGTGTGCCGGAGCGTCGAGCTCAGCAGAGAGGTTGTTGTCGACAGCGTCATAGATTTTGATGTTGTCAATAAAGAGGCTTGTAGCAAGTCCTTCTGCGTAGAAGTAAGGACGGATGTAGCCGTTCTCTACGCCTACGGTGTTCACCTTGGCGAGGTCGAGCGATACAGAGCGCCAGCCCATTGAACCGCTGAGCTTGCTGTAATCGATGATTCCTACTTCCTTCATCTCCTGACCGTTGCGGTTAACCTTTACGGTAATCTTGCCGTCGGTGCCAGGATATGCGTAGTACCAGAATACGAGCTGTGGGTTGCCAGCCTTAGAGATGTCTACCTTCGGACCCTGGATGCAAGCCAAAGTGCTGCCTGTTGACGGGTTGAACACAAGTGCGCCTGCGTCGTCGTCCTGACTGTCTTCTGAAAGACCGAACTTGCCTGAACAGTTGGCATCAATAATCCACGGACCCTTCTGAAGGCTCTTGTTAGCGAACGACTCGTAGTAAGGTATCGGGTGTGCCTGACCGATGACGAATGCCTCACGTCCTGCATCACTGACTACGGCTGTGTCTGATGTCGGGCTGTCTACGTATGTGTAGATTGCATACTGCACAGCACCCTGAGCGCCGTCGTAGTTAACGTCGTTTACAACACACTTAGTAGTTGTAAGACCTTGCTCCACCGGCTTAAGATAACCGTAATAGAGTGTGTTCACGCAGTATTCTGCAGTCTTCGGGTCGACGTATCCACCATGCATACCAACTTCCGAAACGGGGTCCCATGTGATGGTTGCCTTGCCGTTGAGGTGGTCGTAGATCTTGATGTTCTGCGGAGGAAGCGGACGGTCGTAACCAACATACACCTTCTTTACAACTTCGTCGCTACGCAAGTCGTTGGCTGTAGCTATTACGCTGTATGAATGTTCGCCGGTAACAACCTCGTCGTCCTGCCACTCTATCTTTGTGCCTACAGCAGGAGCGTCGAAGTTCTTCACCTGCACATAGTCGCGATAGAGCTGAACGCGTGTAAGACCTGAGAGCTTATTGCCTGCATAGTCGGTAGACGGTGTTGTGAACGACACCTTAGCCGACACTGCTCCCTTAGCGCCAACCTCCACATTGAGGTCGTTTACAGCTGCCGGGCGCACAGCCAAGGCTGCCTGTGCAAGCACCTTCAACGGAAGGAGAAGAAGATAGGCGCGCTGGTTGCTGGTGCAATGGAATGCAACGCGATACTTGCCGGTTGTAGGAGCTACGAACTCGCCTTCAACTGGTGTAGCGCTACCGATGCCGTATGTAGCCGAAATGGTATAGTCGCCTACAACCTTGTATGTTGTGGGGTCGTCGCCTGTGCCGACAGCCACAGACAACAGCTGTGCACCGCCTGCAGCCTTGAAGCCGCCGGTCTCAATCTTGTATGTCTTGCCTGCCTCGAATGCCAAGTACGGACTAACGAGCCAGTCGTCGGCATCCTGCTTCTGCGTAGTGCCTACATAACTGACGAAACTGCCGGGCACGTCGTCGCTGAATCCCCAAGTGATGCCGTCTTTGTTCTTGTCCTCAACGGTCCACTCATTGGTTGACAGCACGGTGCGGTCGTTCCAAAGACATGAATACGGGATGTCGTACGGTCCGCCAGTAGACGGAGTCTGCGCGTTTGTTGCCGACGGAACCAACGTTGTGGCTGCCAGCACCGCAGAGAAAAGTACTCTAAGTGTTTTTCTCATAATCATATTGTTTAAGTTATTTATCGTATCAATTAACTCTCTCTAATTATTATACATTATATTATATATAGGGGTGCGGTTGCAGCGCAATCTTCGCACCTTTTTATATATAGGGGTGCGGTTGCAGAGCAACTTGCGCACCCCTTTTTGTTTCTAATTACGAAATAGAAGTTAGGATTCTTACTTGTTCAGATATTTCTTACCGTTGCGTATCACGAGGCCCTTTGTGTCGTCAGCCACGCGCTGTCCGCTTACGTTGTATGTCTTGCCGTCGCGTGCCACGTTAACTGTAACGCCGTTGACACCTGCCTCTGCGTTGCCCTGCAGAACCTCGATAGGATATGTCGACTTGCAGGTCTTGCCCTGGACGTGGAGTTCGCACTTGCGCCCGCTTACGCCCTCAGGCAGCGGGTCACATTCGAGCTTGAGCACTGTGATGTCGTATTCAGCCCATGTCTTTGTGTCGGGAGTGATAGACTTAACCCAGTCAGCATCGCAAGTAACGGTGTAGTTGGGGTCGTTGTTATCGTCGAACCAGCTGTCGTTTGTCTTGATAGCCGGACCTGCGAATACCAATTCGCCAGGAATGAGGGTCTTGCCGCTTGTGCCGTCGTCGCTCATCTTCACAACGCCGTAGTTCTCTACACGTCCGTTGGTTACGTAGTACATCGGGTTGCAGTAGTCGTACTTAGCAGAGAACGACACCTTGAGTGCAACGTCCTTGTAGAGGCTGAAGAAAGCCGGGCTGCCGTCCTTGCTCCAGATGCCTACAGCCGAGTCGAAGTTGTCGAAATAGTAAGGCAACTCGCTGATCTCGAAGCCGCAGTCGATGCCTTCCTTGTCGAGTCCGTCGATAACTACATAGAACGGTTCGTCGATTGTGAAGCGCTCTGCCTTGCCCTCAGCGTTCTTCTTTGTGAACACGAGTGTGAAGGCGTTGTAGCTTGTGTTATCGTCGTACGGAATGCTGCCTACGTCGATAGTCTCAGGCTCGGTAGCTGTGAGTTCATAGAGTATCTTGTCGCCCGGTATGCGCTTGCCGTCCTGCTCAATCACGTTGTGAATCTGCATACGCAGCGACTTGCCCTGCGCGATAGGATAATAGCCCTTAGAGATAACCGGAATGAAGATATCCTCTACAACCAGCGGAGCCATCGGTTTGTCGAAATACTGATAAACGCCGGTGGCGGTGTATTTAGCTCCGTCCTGTGTGAACGTACCCGAGCCATATACGTACTCGTTGTCCATGCCACCAAAGAACACTTCGCTAACCTGGTCCATAGTGTATGAAAGCGGAGCCACGCGGCGGTTAGCTTGGTCGATGCCAGAATATACGCGCGGATAATAGTACATCAAAGCCAACGATTCGTGTTTGCCTGGGTCGCCAGGATTGCCGAAGTAAGGATTCTCCGAAGCAAGCAGGAACGAATCGGTCCCGCAAACAAGTGTCGGGAGAGCATCGCGACCGTCAAACAAGCTCTTCATCGTGAAGTCGCCGTTTGCGTCAATATTATAATAATAATCTGTTTTGCTTGAGCAATCGTTAACTGTTACATCACCGTAATAGTCGAATGTGTTCTGATGCCAAACATAGGCATCTGAGCCCTGCTTCTTGAACTTAACGTCGTAAGCACCCGGAACATACATATACACAGTTCCCCAAATCTGACCTTTCTTGTCAGAAGCCTGGAACATGGCGCCTTCCGGACGAAGATAATAGTTGCTTTTCTTCTCAGCACGCAACTTTGAAGGCTGAGCCTGTGCGTTAAGTGTTGGCACGAGGTGTTTGCCGAATTGGCGTGCGCTGAACGGAACGCCTTCAACAAACGGCTGTGCATTGGCAGCTGTTGTTGCCATAACAAGAGCCGCAGTCAAAAGTAAAGATTTCTTCATAATTATGTTTGTATGATTATTAATTGATTGCTACAATTATTTTGCAAATATACTTATAATCATGTTTTTCGCCAAACAAAAGTTATCTTTTTTGAAAAAATATTTATCGATTGATAGTTTGTAGTTTATATATAAACACATTGTTATGATTAAAAAAACAGAGAGTATCAAAGCTCCACCCTCCTACAGGCAGAGACTATATTATCGGGCGGCGAACGCAATCTGATCGGACGGCGTTTGGTATACGATGACAAAACGCAACAAACGGAGCAAAAAAATAGAGGGCGTGCCAAAACTACAGTATAGCGATAAAAAGCTAACTGTAGTTTTGACACGTCCTCTATATTATAATATTTCTCTCAACGGCACCATAACGAAGTCGCGCTCCTGCATGTGCGGATGCGGCAGCGTAAGGTCGGGCGTAGAGAGTTGCAGGTCGTCGTACATGAGGATGTCGATGTCGATGGGGCGGTCGTGATATTGTCCGTCTACCGACTTCTGCGTTCTGCCAAGTTCGCGCTCTATCTGCTTTGTAGCTTCGAGCAGTTCTGCGGGCTGCAAGGCGGTGAGCAGTCGCACGCACATGTTCAAGAATCGGTTTGCCGACTCAAATCCCCACGGCTCAGTCTCGATGAACGACGACTGGCGGTCTACCGTTCCAGTGCGTTCGTTGAGCATCTCAATGGCGCTGCGCATCGTAGCCTCGCGGTCGCCGAGATTGGAGCCGAGCGAAAGATACACCTTGTGCATAAGTGCGGCTTAGTCGTTAACGATGAGCAGGGCGTCGCCGTACGAACCGAACTTGAAGCCGTGCTTAACGGCGAGGTTGTAAGCCTCCATTACGAGGTCGTAACCGCCGAAAGCGCAAGTCTCCATGAGGAGTGTTGAGTACGGATGGTAGAAGTTAGAGATCATCGAGTCGGCAAGTCCGAAGTCGTACGGCGGGAAGATGAACTTGTTAGTCCAGCCGTCGTATTCCTTCAGCATACCGTCGGTGCCGACAGCGGTCTCTGTAGCCTTAACGACGCTTGTGCCAACGGCGCACACGCGGTGGCCGGCACGCTTCGTGTCGTTGACGAGCTTGCAGCAGTCGGCGTCTACACGCATCTGCTCCGAGTCCATCTTATGCTTTGTAAGATCCTCCACTTCGATGTCGTGGAAGTTGCCCAAACCGCAGTGGAGCGTGATATAGGCGAAGTTGATACTGCGAATCTCCATGCGCTTCATCAGCTCGCGCGAGAAGTGCAAGCCGGTAGCCGGAGCCGTAACGGCGCCCTCGTGCTTGGCGAAGATGCACTGGAAGTCGTCGAAGTCGTCCTCTGTGCTGCGCTTGTCGGGGCGGCGGTCGAGGATGTAGCGTGGCAGCGGAGCCTCGCCGAGAGCGTAAAGCTCGCGCTTGAACTCGTCGTGCGGACAGTCGTAGAGGAAGCGGAGCGTGCGTCCGCGGCTGGTTGTATTGTCGATAACCTCAGCCACCATAGTGCCCGAGTCGTCGAAGAACAGCTTGTTGCCAATACGTATCTTGCGTGCTGGCTCTACGAGCACGTCCCAGAGACGCATCTCCTCGTTGAGTTCGCGCAGCAGGAACACCTCAATCTTCGCGTCGGTCTTCTCCTTTGTGCCGTAGAGGCGCGCCGGGAATACCTTTGTGTCGTTGAAGATGAACGTGTCGTGCTCGTCGAAGTAGTCGAGCACGTTGCGGAAGTCGAGATACTCGCCCTCGATGGGGTTGCCGTCGGCGTCTTTCTTGTACATTTCGATGGTCTGCGACTTCTTGTGCAGCACCATCAGGCGACACTCGTCGCGACGTGTGATGCGGAAGGTCTCCTTCTCGCCGTTGTCGTTTTCGAACTCGCGGTAAATGCTATGCGGATAAAGAGCGATGAGCTCTTCTGGTAACTTAAACTTGAACTGTGATAACTTCATAGTAGTTTTTATTTATTCATCTTCACTGGTTTCTATTGTCTGATTGGCGAGCCACTCCTCGAACTTGTCGAGCTCAATGCAGTTCTCCACGCGCTGATCGCCAGAGCGTGTGCGGCAGAGAGCCGTGAGATAGCCGCCGGAGTTGAGCGCACGACCGATGTCACGTGCCAAGGCGCGGATGTATGTGCCCTTTCCGCACGCCACACGTATCGACATCTGCATCGTTTCGGGGTCGAACGCCGTGAGCTCTATCTCGTCGATGTGTATCTGCTTCGGCTTCAGCTCCACGTCCTGACCCTTTCGGCGCAGGTCGTAGGAGCGCTGTCCGCCCACCTTGCACGCCGAGAATGTCGGCGGAACCTGCTCTATGTCGCCCACGAACTGCTTCAGAACCTCTTCTATGCGTTCGCGTGTGATGCCGTCTGTGGGATATGTGGCGTTCACGGGATGCTCCATGTCGTAGCTGGGCGTGGTGGCGCCGAGCTGAATGGTGGCTGTGTACTCCTTGCCGTGCATCTGAAACTCCTCAATGCGCTTCGTGAACTTGCCGGTGCAGAGCACGAGCACGCCCGAAGCGAGCGGGTCGAGGGTTCCGGCATGGCCTATCTTTATCTTCTTCACCCCGAGGCGTACGCAGATGCGCTTTCGCACTATTGCCAAGGCACAGAAGCTGGTCATGCCAAGGGGCTTGTTTATGGCGATGACTTCGCCTTTGGTGAAATTCATTATTTGTTGTTGATTTTTATACTAAAGAGCAAACGATGGTCACGGCACCTGCAATGGCGCAATATACGCCGAACCAAACGAGCTTGCCGCGCTTCACGATGTTGATCATCCACTTGCAGGCGATGCATCCGCTGACGAATGCAGCCACGAAGCCAACAACGAGGGGCAGTGTGTCGATGCCAGCGAACGCTTCTTCGCCCTTAGCTGCCTTCAGAACGTCGAGCAACGCCTCGCCGAGTATGGGCGGAATGACCATAAGGAACGAGAACTGGGCGAGATTCTCCTTCTTGTTGCCAAGCAGCAAGCCGGTAGCAATGGTAGAACCTGAGCGCGAGAGTCCGGGCAGCACGGCTGCAGCCTGGGCAAGACCGATGATGAAGGCGTCCTTCATAGAGATATGCTCGCGCTGACGCGGCTTGGCGAAATAGGAGAATGTGAGCAGCAAGGCTGTAAGAAGCAGACAGCAGCCCACGATGAGCAAGCCCGAACCGAAGATTTCCTCGACATAGTCCTTGAAGAACACACCGACGATGCCTACCGGTATCATCGAAACGACGATATTAAGGAAGTATTTTGTCTCGGCGTTCATCTCGAACTTGAAGAGTCCTTTCAGAATCCAGTCGATTTCTTTCCACAGTATGACGAGGGTGCTGAGCACTGTTGCTACGTGCACCATTACGGTGAACGCAAGGTTGTCCTCGCCCTGCACGCCGAAGAGTGCCGAGCCGATTGCGAGGTGGCCGCTACTACTAACGGGCAAGTATTCTGTGAGTCCCTGGATAACGCCAAGGACCAATGCTTGTAACCAATCCATTTGTTAAATTATTAATTTTTAATTATTAATTATTAATTCGAGGGTGATTTCAGGGGGGTATCAGGGGGTGCAGTTGTCTCTCAGGGGGTGCAGTTGTCTCAACTGCACCAACCTATTTGAAGGCACAAGAGGATGCACCTGCCGCTTGGTTGGTGCAGTTGAGACAACTGCACCCCCTGAAGGGATTATTCGTCCTTCGGCTTTTTGATTATCGCATATATAATCGAGATGAAGCCGAGGAAGCACACAACGGGTGCCACCTTCACGCGGCGCACGCTGAAGATATCGTTGTCGAAAACGGTCTCGTCGCTTCCGCCACCGCTCATAAGTATAAAACCAAGGATTACAACCAACATTCCGACAGCCATCAGAATGAAGTTGATCTTACCGAATGCGTAATTTCTTTTATCCACTTTGTTTATATTTTAAGTTGAATGAATATATTCTATCAAATAATGACTATATGTATAAGTAGTGTCTGTATGTATAAGTAGTGTCTATATATAATATTTATATATAAGTAATGTCAACATCTCAACACCACAACACATCACCATCACACCATCTCAACATTATATCTTATACAAATCGCCTGCCTTCATGCGCAGGAACTTGTTAACCGATATTATCGAGCAGATAGCCGTGATGAAGATACCGAACACAACTACCGTACCGGCAGTTATGGCGAGCACCTGCCACGTGATGAGGTCGAGAACGTCGGGCTCGTACATGAACAGAGCGTAGACAGCACCGCCAAGCACGCAGCACGCTATGAGCGCAGCGAGCAGACCGAGCAACACGTAGTGGCGCACGAAAGGCGCACGGATGAAGCCCCACGACGCACCCACGAGTTTCATGGTGTGGATGGAGAAGCGGCGGGCGTAGATGCTCAAACGCACGGTGTTGTTGATAAGCGAGAACGACACGATGGTGAGCAGCACGGCGAGCGCCAGCAGCACCAGGCTTATCTTGGCGATGTTCTCGTTCACGCTGTCGATGAGGTCTTTCTGATACTTCACTTCGCTCACCTTAGGGTAGGCTTTCAGCTCCTTAGAGATGAACTGCAGCGAGTCGCTGTTAGCGTAGTCAGACTTCAGCGTTATCTCGATAGACGAGAGGAACGGGTTCACTTCGGCGAACTCGCGCGGGTCGGTGCCCAGCGCCTTGATGCCTTCGCGCAGCGCCTGCTCCTTGCTGATGTACTGCAGCGAACAGATGTACGGGCGCGCCTGCAGCTTGTTGCAGAACTGGTGAGCCTCGCCTGTCGTCATATCGTCCTGCAGCATCATCGTCACCACGATATTCTGCTTCACATAGGCAGAAAGATTGCGGGCGGTGCACACTGAGAACACCACCAAACCTAACAGGATAAGCACCATTGCGGTGCTAATGCACAACGTTACAGCCTGCAATCCGTGACGACTGCGGGTCTTCTTGTTTTTCTTTCTCATTCCGAAAAGGCTATATTATACCAAATTTCCTGCAAAATAACAAAAAAATATCGGTTAAAAAGAGAGATTAACGTCAATTAACACCATACGTATGCCTTTAATAAAACAAACTATCTACCTTTGGATAACTATAAAAGCACACATAATGGCAACAATTCTCTATCCTTCGCCGATAGTCGGACCGATACACAGTCGGCGACTTGGCATTTCGCTCGGCGTGAACGTCAACCCGAGCGACGGAAAGATATGCACGTTCGACTGCATCTACTGCGAGGTGGGCTACAACCGCTTGCGCCGCCCTACTCTGCCACAACCTTCGCGCGAACTTATCGCAGAGCGGCTCGAGCAAAAGCTGAAGGAGATGCGCGCGGCGGACTCGAAGCTCGATGTCATCACCTTCTCGGGCAACGGCGAACCGACAGCGCATCCCGACTTCCTGCCTATCATCGAGGACACAATACGTCTGCGCGACGCCTACTATCCCGAGGCGCGCGTGTCGGTGCTCACCAATTCTACGTTGGCGCACCGCCCCGACGTGCATCGCGCGCTGATGCTCGTCGACAACAACATCATGAAGCTCGACACGGTCTGCGCTGAATATATTAACAAGGTGGACCGCCCCGTGCAAACGTCGTACAACGTTGGGAACATCGTGAAAGAGATGGAATCGTTCGGCGGACACTGCATCGTGCAGACCATGTTCATGCACGGCACGGACGACGCCGGCACAAGTGTTGACAACGTTTCGGAGGCGTTCGTGGAGCCTTGGCTCGCCGCCGTTCGACGCATCAAGCCCAGTAGCGTAATGATATACACTATCGACCGCGAGACGCCTTGCCCCACTCTTCGCAAGGCTACGCACTCAGAGCTTGATGCAATTCGCGACAGAGTGATTGCCGCGGGCTTCGCTTGCACCGTCGGTTACTGAACACCTCAACATCTCAACACCTCAACACCACAACATCACAACATCAAATCTCAACACCTCAACACCACAACATCACAACATCAAATCTCAACACCTCAACACCACAACATCTCAACATCAAATCTCAACATCTCAACATCTCATCACAAAAAAAATAGCGGCAAGGTTGACGTCACGTCGACCTTGCCGCTTTCATTGAAATAACAACACTAATATATAAAAGGTATGAAATATATGTGTTTTGATGTTTCAGTTGTTCAGAACCAGCCGAAGCCCCATAGGGCTTACAGCTTGCTGATGATGCCGAGCTTAGTGCTCTCAAGGAACTTCACGATAGCCGTAATCTCCTTGCCTGCCGGCACCTGCTCCTTAATCTGATTGATTGCGTCGAACACGCTTGTCTGTCCGTGGAACACGAGGCGATAAGCGTTTGCGATATGACCAATCACCTTCTCGGTTGTGCCCGACGACTTCAGCAGCGTCTCGTTAACGCCAGCGTAGCGCACGGGGTTGTCCGTAGCCACGATGAACGGAGGCACATCCTTCGAGATACGCACACCGCCAGTCACCATCGACGCGCCACCGATGCGCACGTTCGAGTTGACGATGACGCCAGAAGAGAAGATTGCAGCGCTGTGAACCTCACAGTCGCCTGCCACCTTCGTACCATAACCGAACGTTATGTAGTCGTCAACCTTCGTGTCGTGCGAGATATGCACACCCTCCATGAAGAAGTTGCGGTTGCCGATGCGTGTCTCGCCGTCGGTATATGTAGCGCGGTTAACAACCACATTCTCACGGAAGATGTTCTCGTCGCCGATGACGAGGCGTGTAGCCTCACCCTTATGGTTGAAGTCCTGCGGCTCAGCGCCGAGCACCGTGTTCTGATAAACCTTGTTGCCACGGCCCATTGTTGTGCCGCGCATGATGCTCACGTAAGGATAGATTACGCAGTCGTCGCCGATAACCACGTCGTCCTCGATGTATGCGAACGGATAGATCGTAACGTTCTTGCCAATCTTCGCACCCGGAGCTATATATGCTTTTTCACTAATCATAATTTTGAGTTTTGAGTTTTAATATCTTCCTCCGCCGAGTGCATAGTAGAGGTTAACCACAGCCTGCATCTTGTAGAAGTCGTCCTGCACCTTCGAGAGTTCTGCGTTGAGCAAGCTCTGCTGTGCGGTGATTATCTCAAGATATGTAGCCGATCCGTCGTTGAAGAGCATCTTGTTGTACTCGACGTTCTTCTTCAGACTCTCCACCTGCTTAGCCTCCAGCGCGCTCTTCTCTGCAGAAGAGTTGTAGAGCACGAGGGCGTTGCTCACCTCCGAGCCTGCTGAGAGCACAGCGTTCTGCCATGTGTTGAAAGCCTGCTCCTGCTTTGACTTAGCCACCTTCAAGCCAGCCACGAGCTGACCGTGAGCGAAGATAGGCTGAACGAGCGAGCCGACAGCCGAGAGCAACCACTTGCCCGGGTTGGTGATGCCCATACCGCCAGAGTTGGTGAAGGCGCCAGTGCCCGAGATGGTGATGTTCGGATAGAACTTAGAGCGTGCTGTGTTTACGTCGTAGAAGCACTGTGCGAGCGACATCTCGGCGTAGTGAACGTCGGGACGGTTGGCGAGCAACTGCAAGCCGATGCCGGTAGAGAACTCCGACGGCAACTGCTGTCCTTCGAACGTTCCGCGTGCGATGGTCTGCGCCTGCTGACCGAGCAGCAGCGAGAGCGAGTTCTCCGTCTCGCGAATCTGACGCTTCAGTTCCGTTGCCTGAGCCTTAACCGAATACATGTTAGCCTCAGCACTCTGCACGCTTGTCTCCTTCACGCGGCCAAGCTCCTTCTGAATCTTCATGATGTTCCATGTCTCCTCAGTGAGCTTCGACATATTGTCTACCACCTGCAGCTGCTTGTCGAGCATGAGCAGCGTGTAGTACAAGTTGGCGATGTTAGAGATAACCTTTGTCTGCACTACGAGCTGATAGTCTTTCGTAGCGAGCAGCGCCATCTGTGCCGAACGCTTCTGGTTGAGAAGGTTGCCGAAGAGGTCTACGCTCCACGACGCTGTTACAGGCAGCGTGTAGGTCTTCGTAGCGGGGTTGCCGTCCCAAGAAGCTTTGGTGCCTTGCGGCGAGAAGGTGAAGCCCGGCACGAAAGCGAGCTTAGCCACCATGAGCTGGTCCTCAACCATCTTCACGTTGAGAGCGGCGTTGAGCAGGTTGGTGTTGCTCTTCAAGCCCTGCTCGATGAGCGACTGCAGCTGCGGGTCGGTGAACACCGTGCGCCAGGCGAGGTTGCCGAAGCTTGTGGTGTCGGTGACAGCGAGTGTGTCGGTGCTGCTCTGCACGTCGCGTACGAGTCCCTTGGTATTCACCTCGGGACGCTCGTACTTATTGTATATTCCGCAGCTGGTCATCAGCAATGCGCCAGCGGCGAGAAGCATTATTTTTTTCATGTTCATCTGTCTTATTTTGAAGTCTTTTCAATCTGCTCATGCAGCGCACCTGCCACGTACGGGTTGGTGTACTGGCGAATCTCGGTGTGTACATCAGCTCTGTCGTTCTCGAACTCGATAGGCTTGATCTTCTCCTGCAAGGTCTGGAAGATGTAGAACAGCGCCGGCACTACCATAATCTGGCAGAGCATACCGATAAGCATACCGCCTACGGCTGCAGCGCCGAGTGTCATGTTGCCGTTGTAGCCTACACCCCAAGGCATGAGCAGCGGGAGCAAACCGATAATCATAGCCAGAGAGGTCATAAGGATAGGACGCAGACGGGCTGCAGCGCCGAGCACTGCCGACCAAGACACAGCCATACCGGTCTGACGGCGTTCGAGGGCGAACTGCACGATAAGGATGGCGTTCTTAGCGAGAAGACCCATAAGCATGATGAGCGCAATCTGCATGTAGATGTCGTTGTTCTTGCCAAACATGTTGGTGAATAGGAAGGCTCCTGCCAGACCGAACGGGATGGAAAGGATTACGGACAGCGGCAGAATGTACGACTCGTACTGTGCCGAGAGAATGAGGTATACGAAGGTCAAGCAGAGCACGAACACGATAGCAGTAGAGTTTGACGACTCCTGCTCGGTACGTGTCAAGCCCGAGAACTCGTATGTGTAGCCTGCCGGAAGCGATGTCTTCGCAACCTCAGCCATAGCGTTGATAGCGTCGCCCGTAGAGTAGCCCTCTGCAGCCGAAGCGTTCACGTTGATTGAGGTGAAGAGGTTGAAACGGTCGATCTCCTGCGGACCGTATACACGGCTCAGGTTCACGTACTCCTTGATAGGAGCCATCTCGCCAGCAGAAGTGCGCACGTAGATATTGTCCAGACTCTTCAGGTCTGCACGATCCTGCGGTGCCGACTGGATGTATACACGGTAGAGCTTACCGTAAGCGTTGAAGTTAGACGCATACATACCGCCGTAGTAGCCCTGCATTGTGGTGAGCACTGTAGACGGGTCGATGCCGCTCTGCTTACACTTAGCCACGTCAACATCAATCTTGTACTGCGGATACTTGGTGTTGTACGATGTCATGGCGTTCGAAATCTCCGGACGCTTGTTAAGCTCTGCGATGTAGTTTTTCGTGATGTCGTAGAACTTGTTAACGTCGCCACCCGTGCGGTCCTGCATTGAGAAGGTCATACCGTTGGTTGCAGAGAAGCCCTGCACCATAGGCGGCTGGAAGGCAAGAATCTGCGCGCCCTTGATGGCTGCGGTCTGCTTGTATATCATGCCGAGCACCATAGTAGAACCGAGGTTGTGTACGCCGATGTACTTCAGCGGACCCTCTTCCTTCTGACGCTCCTCGAAGCTCTTCAGCTTGACAATGAATGTACCCTGGTTAGAGCCCTGATCAGCGATGAAGTTGTAGCCCGTGATACGCATACGGCTGGCGATAGCCGGGTTGGTAGCGAGCATGCGGTCTACCTGATCCATCACCTCGTTGGTCTTCTTCATAGAGGTGCCCGGAGGTGTTGACACTGTACAGAATACTGTGCCGGTATCCTCGTCAGGAACGAGGCCTGTCTTTGTTGTACCCATGAGCACTACCATTGCAGCGATAGCCACTACGACTGTAGCGATAGCGATAACGGGGCGCTCAACGAGGCGACGCACACCCTTTGTATACTTCTCCTGCACCTTGCCGTATGCGGCGTTGAACGATGCGTGGAAGCGGTCAACCATCGACATCTTACGCTCCTTGCCTTCTTCGTCCTTTGGCTTCAGCAAGATGGCGCAGAGAGCCGGCGAAAGGGTCAAGGCGTTGAGTGCCGAGATGATGATAGAGATGGCCATAGTGATACCGAACTCGCGGTAGAACGCACCTGACGTACCACCCATGAACGACACGGGGATGAACACCGACGCCATAACGAGGGTGATTGAGATGATGGCGCCCGAGATTTCGTTCATGGCGTCGATAGACGCGAGCTTAGCCGACTTGTAGCCGAGGTCGAGCTTGGCATGCACAGCCTCGACAACCACGATGGCGTCGTCGACCACGATGGCGATGGCAAGCACGAGTGCGGCAAGCGTAAGCAGGTTGAGCGAGAAGCCGAACGCGTAGAGGAAGAAGAATGTACCGATGAGCGATACGGGCACCGCAATCAACGGGATGAGCGTAGAGCGTGTGTCCTGAAGGAAGATGTACACCACGATGAACACGAGGATGAACGCCTCGCAGAGGGTCTTGATAAGGTCCTCGATTGAGGCGAAGAGGAACTCCGTAACGTCCTGCATGATGTCGAAGTGGATGCCCGGCGGCATTGATGCCTCCTGATCCTTGAGGAGCTTCTTGATGTTTGTGGCAATCTCTGTAGCGTTAGAGCCTGCGGTCTGCGTAACCATCATTGTTACTGACGGCTTGCCGTTGTTCTTCGACTCTACGGTGTATGACAGTGCGCCCATCTCTACGCGGGCTACGTCCTTCACGCGGATGGTCTGTCCGTCCTGTGTCGACTTGATGATCATTTCGCCGAACTCCTCCGGTGTCTGCAGACGTCCTCTGTAGCGGAAGGTGTACTGGTACTGGTTGTCCGACTGCTCGCCTACCGAACCCGGCGCAGCCTCTATGTTCTGCTGTGCGAGAACGCCGGTGAGGTCTGTCGGAATCAAGCCGTAGCTCTTCATCTTCACCGGGTCAATCCAGAGGCGCATGGTGTAGTCTTTCTGCGAGAAGCACTGGCACTCGCCCACACCGTTCACACGCTTGATAGCAGGAACGACGTTGATGTTGGCATAGTTGGTGAGGAACTCGTCGTCGTAGCGGTCGTCGTCGGCTGTAAGACCGAAGAGGATAACGGTAGACGACTGGCGTTTCATGACCGTCACACCTGCCTTTGTTACCTCGGCAGGCAGCAACGCAGAAGCCTGCGATACGCGGTTCTGCACATTCACCTGACACATGTCAGGGTTCATGCCCTGCTTGAAGAATACGGTGATTGAAGCCGAACCGTCGTTGGTGGCAGAAGATGTCATGTAGGTCATGCCCTCCACCCCGTTGATCGACTCCTCAAGCGGCGCGATCACAGAGTTGAGCACGGTCTGTGAGTTGGCACCGGTATAGGCTGCCCTCACCATGATGGTAGGCGGCGCCATGTTCGGGTACTGCTCGATAGGCAGCGACACCAAACCTAACACACCCAGGATGACAACCACGATTGAAATCACGGTCGAGAGCACCGGGCGCAGGATAAATCTATCTAATTTCATATTACTTTCTTATCTACCAAAAAATTATTTTCCGAATGCCTTCTTCAGCTTGCCAAGGTCGCCCTGAGCCTCGCCGAGCTGTTCTGTCTTCTTCAGCTTCTCAGCGTATTGAGCCTCTGTGAGCGGCTTGATGTCCATGCCGTCCTGGAGCGAAGAAACGCCGTTCACAACGAAGCGGTCGCCTACTCTAAGACCAGAAGTGATGATGTAGTTCTTGCCGTCGTTCTGCGGATTGACAGTAACCGGTGTGTACTTCACCTTGTTGTCCTTGCCTACAACATATACGAAGTACTTGTCCTGCACCTGAACCACAGCGTCCTGCGGGATGATAACAGCCGAAGAAGCTACGTGAGGCACTACGATAGAGCCTGAAGCACCGCTCTTGAGCACGTGGTCGGGGTTGGGGAAGTCGGCACGCATAGAGACAGTACCGGTGGTCGGGTCGATGACACCGCTCACGGCAGCCACCTTGCCCGGATGCTCGTAGATAGAGCCGTCAGCGAGCTGCAGCTTCACAGCCGGATAGCTCTCTACGGCAGCGTGTACGCCACCCCGTGTCTTGCTCATCTCCAGAAGGTCTTTCTCTGTCATAGAGAAGTAAACCTGCATTGTAGAGTTGTTAGACACGGTTGTGAGGGGCTGTTGCGACGAAGCGCTTACGAGAGCACCTACGCGGTAAGGCAGGTCGCCTACAACGCCGTTAGCCGGAGAAGTAACGAAGCAGAAGTTGAGGTTCTGCTTAGCCGATACGTATGCTGCCCTTGCCTGAGCGAGCTGGGCGGCAGCGCTCTCCATTGCGTTCTTTGTCGACTGCAGCTCGTAAGAACCGATTACGTTGTTCTTGAAGAGCTTCTGCGAGTTGTTGTATGTAAGAGTTGCAGTGTTGAGCTGTGCCTTTGCAGCGTTCACAGATGCCTTTGCCTGACGAACGGCAGCGGCGTATGTAACGTTGTCGATGACAAACAGCAACTGACCTGCCTTAACCGACTGACCTTCCTTCACGCAAAGCTTTGTGATGAAGCCAGACACTTTCGGGCGAATCTCCACGTCCTGAACACCCTTGATAGATGCCGGATAGGTGGTCTGCAAGTTTGCGTCCTGACCCTGAACTGTGCGTACAGCGTATTCGTTGTCGCCGAAGTTAGGCTTTCCGCCACTCTTTCCGCCGCCACATGAGGCGAGCACTGCAGCCAAGGCTGCAACCAATAAAATCTTTGTTTTCTTCATGCCTATTTTTAATAAATATTTTTTACCTTTCTATATTTCTACCTTATTTATAATATATACTTTACTATTTGCTTAGTGACTGTAGGCGTGCAGCAACCTGATGCTGCGTATACAGAAAACTAAACCGCTTGTTTAAGTTTTCTGCATGCAAAGTTACTAAATATGTAAATAAGTTGTAACCATTGCATACATACATTTAACAACTTTTATTTTTCATTACGCGTTATTCAATATATTAGTATCGATTTTGACCAATGCAGAAGTTGCATTTACCTAAATTATAGTGACATTTCATCAACACAAAAGTGGCACTTTGCCAATGCGAAAGTGCCACTTTACCAATGTGTAAGTTGCGTATCAGTCACCGACTGCGGACGCGAACGATGCGGATTGCGGACGCGAACGGTGCGGACCGCGAACGCGAACGGTGCGGATTGCGAACGCGAACGGTGCGGACCGCGGACGCGAACGGTGAGAAAACTACTGAGTGAGCCCCATTTCTGCGGCTTTCTTCATCAGTAATTCCATAAGAGGCTCGCGTTCGTTAGCCACACGGTTGTCGAGCACGGCGTCCTTCAGATACTGTTTCAGCACGCCCACCTCTCTACTCGGCTGCAGATTGAACATCTGCATTATCTCGTTGCCGTCGATGACGGGCTGCAGCAGGCGCTTGTAGTCGCGCTCCTTAAGGTCGGTGAGTTTCTCGCGCACCATGCGGAAGTTTTCGAGGAAACGCTTCTTGCGCACCTCGTTCTTGCTCGTGATGTCAGCCTCGCAGAGCATCATGAGGTCGTCGATGTCGTCGCCCGCGTCGTTGAGCAGTCGGCGAACGGCTGAGTCGGTCACCTCCTCGTCGGCAATCACGATGGGTCGCATGTGCAGGTCTACCATCTTCTCCACGTACTTCATCTTGGCATCCATCGGCAGCTTCATGCGTCTGAAGATGGCGGGAATCATCTTGGCACCCACGTAGTTGTGGTTGTGGAACGTCCATCCGATAGCAGGCTCCCAGCGCTTTGAGCGCGTCTTGCCCACGTCGTGGAACAGAGCCGCCCAACGCAGCCAGAGGTTGTCGCTGCGCTTCGCCACGTTGTCCACCACCTCGAGCGTGTGGTAGAAGTTATTCTTGTGCGCCTTGCCGTTGCGCGTCTCCACGATGTCGAGCGCAGCCAGCTCGGGTATGATGAGCTGCAGCAGTCCGCAGCGGTGCAGCTCCACGAAGCCGCGCGAGGGCTGGTCGGTCTTCATTATCTTGTTCAGCTCGTCGGCAATGCGCTCGCCGCTCACTATCTTGATGCGCTCGGCGTTGCGTCCGAGGGCGTCGAACGTCTCCTCGTCGATGAAGAACTTGAGCTGAGCCGAGAAGCGCACGCAGCGCATCATGCGCAGTGGGTCGTCGGAGAAAGTGATGTCGGGGTCAAGCGGTGTGCGGATAATGCCGTCTTCGAGGTCGTAGATGCCGTCGAACGGGTCTACGAGTTCGCCGAAGCGCGCCTTATTAAGGCATACCGCCATGGCGTTGATGGTGAAGTCGCGGCGGTTCTGGTCGTCCTCGAGTGTGCCGTCCTCAACCACGGGCTTGCGCGAACCGCGGTCGTAGCTCTCGCGGCGGGCGCCCACGAACTCCACCTCCGTGTCGTAGAACTTAATCTGCGCCGTACCGAAGTTGCGGTAAACGGCGAGATGAGCGCGCCAGCGTCCGGTCTTCTCGTTCTTGCCCAGCGCCTTCTGCAGCGCCTGCGCCACCTCTATGCCGCTGCCCACGACGACGACGTCGATGTCGTTCGTGGGGCGCTCGAGGAATATATCGCGCACATAGCCGCCCACGAGATAGCATTCTACGCCCATCTCGTCGGCCACTTCGCCTATCTTATGGAATATCTTTTTGTCGAGAATTTGTGCCAATTCGGCATCTGTGTATAGCTTCATTCGTATAAAATCCTGATTATTACATGCAAATCGAGTGCAAAGTTACATATTTTTACAGAATTTAATGTGTATTGACGGAAAATTTGTACCTTTGCGCTCACATTAATAAATAGCACCCGATATAGCAGACTATTTTTTATACCTAAGTACGTCGAACGGAAAGAAGAGTTCACACAAATAATTAACAAATAAAACAAAAAGACAATGAAAATCAAACAGACAGCATCTACACTGTTCCTCATCGCGCTGCTCTGCCTCGGCGCAACAAAGGCAAAGGCGCAGGTTAACGCACAGTTGTTCTACGATTTCGGCAGCGACCGCAAGTTCGTGACGCTGACGCTCGAAATGTTCAAGCAGGACAAGTGGGGTAACACCTACTTCTTCATCGACCACGACTTCAACTACGACCAGCACGTTAAGGGTCCTAACCTCGCTCCTGGCGGAACTTACTTCGAGATTGCTCGCTGCCTCAACTTCTGGCAGAACTCTGCCATCAAGAACCTCTCGCTCCAAGTAGAGTACAACGGCGGTATCACACGCTCCTACCCTATCAACAACGCTTGGCTCGTAGGTCTCGACTACTTCATCCACTCGAAGGACTTCAAGAACACGCTCAACCTCAAGGCGCTCTACAAGAACATCCAGAAGAAGGACTCTGATGTGCCTATGCAGTTCACCGTGGTTTGGGCTATGAACGACCTCTTCGGCGTGAAGGGCTTGAAGTTCGACGGCTTCGCCGACTTCTGGTGGGAGGACCACGCTGTCGACTTCCGCGCAGACGGCTCTTGCGACACGAAGAGCACCGTATTCATCACCGAGCCGCAGCTCTGGTATAACGTGGGTCAGCACTTCGGTTGCGACAACCTCAGCCTCGGTACAGAGATCGAGCTTTCTAATAACTTCGGATCTACCGGTGGTTTCAAGTGTCGCCCATGCCTCGGCGTGAAGTGGGACTTCTAAAAGTAAAAAAGCCCCTCCCAACCCTCCCCGTCGGGGAGGGCTCTCAAACTAAAAAATACCCAAGGCCTAAAGAGGCCTAAGAAGGCTTAGTTCGGCCTATAAAATTAAAACAATGCTTTCAAAACTTTTCGGCTTCGACCCTTCGAAGCACAACATCAAGACTGAGGTGATGGCGGGCATCACGACCTTCCTCACCATGGCGTACATCCTCGCCGTCAACCCGAGCATCTTCAGCAACCTCGCCGACAAGGGCATGGACACCAACGCTGTGTTCACAGCAACGGCGCTCGCTGCTATCATCGGCACACTTGCTATGGCTATCTACGCCAAGAAACCGTTCGGACTGGCGCCGGGCATGGGTCTGAACGCGTTCTTCGTGTTCACCGTCTGCCTCGGCATGGGCTACTCATGGCAGTTCGCGCTCACCGCTATCCTCATCGAGGGCTTCATCTTCGTGGTGCTCACGCTCACAAGCATCCGCACGCTCATCGTCGACGCTATTCCGGCGTCTATCAAGCGCGCTATCGGCGCCGGCATCGGACTCTTCATCGCCTTCATCGGACTGAAGAATGCGGGCATCATCGTTGAGAACACTTCCACATTCGTAACCATCGGCAACATGACCCAAGGCACAGCGCTGCTCGGCGTGATTGGCATCATTATCACATCGGTGCTCGTCATAAAGAGCGTACCAGGCTCGCTGCTCATCGGCATCCTCGCTACAGCGCTTATCGGCATTCCGATGGGCGTCACCAACTTCTCGGGCGTTGTAGACACTCCGCCGTCGGTGGCTCCGCTGTTCTGCCAGTTCGAGTTCCACAACATCTTCACCATCGACATGGTGGTGATAGTGTTCACCTTCCTCTTCATCGACATGTTCGACACAATGGGCACGCTCGTTGGCGTATGCACAAAGGCGGGCATGATGCAGAAGGACGGACGCATTCCGGGACTTAACAAGGCGTTCATGGCTGACGCTATCGCTACAATGACAGGCGCTTGCCTCGGCGCAAGCACCACTACCACTTACGTTGAGAGTGCTGCGGGCGTAGCTCAGGGCGGACGCACTGGTCTCACGGCGTTCTCTACCGCAATGTGCTTCGTGGTGGCTATGTTCTTCGCACCGCTGTTCCTCTCTATCCCGGCAGCAGCCACTACTCCGGTGCTCGTCATCGTGGGTCTGTTCATGCTCACACCGGTGAAGGACATCGACCTCGACAACTATGCCGAGTCTATCCCTGCGTTCATCACCATCGTGATGATGCCGCTCACATACAGCATCTCTGACGGCATCCTCTGCGGTGTCATCTCATACGTGCTTATCAACATGCTCTGCCTGAACTGGAAGAAGCTCAACCCGACGCTCTACGTTCTCGCCGTGCTGTTCATCATGAAGTATATCTTCATCTAAAGTAGCATAAAAACTCAGTATAAGTCGCCGCTCACATACGTGGTTGACGACTATACATGGCATTCTATAGGAGTGTGTGGCAACTGCCACGCACTCTTTTTTTGTGCTCTTTCAACAGAAAAGTGCAACGCCTTCAAGCTATAATCAACAGAAAAGTGTGTCTTTAATAATGTTCGCATGTCTAAATATTAATTAAATAAGGTGGCGTAAATGTCGCCAATACACGGAATTGTTGTACTTTTGCCGAGAAATGAAGAAATTTACGCTTATAACACTTGTCGCTTTGGCTCTCGCTTCGTGTGCCAAGACCGACGACGACATGGCTCAGAAGATGCTCACACGCATCAACTCGCTATACGAGAGCGGCAACTACCGCGCTGCTCTCGACTCCATCACCGTACTTCGCGACCGCTACCCTGCCGCCATTGAAGCGCGCAAGGCGGCTCTTGTGGTATGGCAGAACGCATCGTTGAAGATGGCGCAGGCAGACGTGGCTCAAACAGACATCCTCCTGCAGCAGACCATAGCGAAGATAGCAAGCACAACCGACCGCTACGAGCGAAACATGCTCGGCGTGAAACGCGACTCGCTGCAGGCACGCTACGATGCCATGTGCGGCGTGGTGAAGATGATACGAATGCGTCAGAAGCAGGAGCAAAAGCAGTAAAATGAGCCTACGTTTGCTCAATTCATAAGTTTTTTGTATTTTTGTGCCGATTTATGGATACTACAAAGACAGAGGAACAGTTTAAGAGAGTGATGGACGAGTGTCGCACGCTCTTTGCGAAGAAGCTTCATGATTATGGAGCTTCGTGGCGTATATTGCGCCCGTCGTCGCTCACCGACCAGCTTTTCATAAAGGCGAAGCGCATTCGCTCGCTCGAAATAACGGGCACTTCGCTTGTTGGCGAGGGTATTCGCCCTGAGTTCATTGCACTCATCAACTATGGCATCATCGGACTTATCCAACTGGAAAAGGGCTACGTAGACACCGTGGACATTGCGCCCGAAGAGGCGCTCGCGCTCTACGATGCTCACGCCAAGGAGTGTCTCGAACTGATGCTGCGCAAGAACCACGACTACAACGAAGCATGGCGCGATATGCGCATAAGTAGCTACACCGACTTCATCCTCACCAAGATACAGCGCATAAAGGAGATAGAAGGTCTGGACGGAAAGACGCTCGTGTCTGAAGGTATCGACTCCAACTACATGGACATAATCAACTATGCGTGCTTCGGAGCTATAAAGATGGCAGAATAATGCGAAATATAAGAATCGCGGCTGTGAACATCTGCCGCTTCATACTGGCTGTCACGTTCATCTTCTCTGGATACGTGAAGGCTATCGACCCACTGGGAACGCTCTACAAGCTGAAGGACTATGCGGCTGCGATGGCGCTGAACGACATTCTGCCCGACTGGGCGCTTGTGATTGTGGCGATTGCGCTTGGAGCTCTTGAGTTCTCGCTGGGCGTATTCATGCTTTTCGCGGTGCGCAGACACATGGTGTCGAAAATAACGCTCGCCCTTATGAGCGTGATGACCGCGCTGACGGTGTGGATATACATAGCCGACCCCGTGAAAGACTGCGGATGTTTCGGCGATGCGCTCAAGCTGACCAACGGCGAGACGCTGCTAAAGAACATCGTGCTCATAGCATGTGCGACGCTTGTGGCATGGCGACCGGTGGATATGGCGCGCTTCATATCGCGCACCAACCAATGGATTGTGAGGTATTACACCATTACGTACATCGTAGTGACAAGCGTCTACTGTCTCTACACGCTGCCTATCTTCGACTTCCGCCCGTACCGCGTCGGAACGAACATAAAGCAGGGCATGGAGATACCCGAAGGAGCCGAGCAGCCGGAGTTTGAAAGCACGTTCATACTGCGCAAGAACGGCGTGACGCGCGAGTTCACGCTCGACAACTACCCCGACTCTACATGGGAGTACGTAGACACCAAGACGGTGCAGACCAAGAAGGGCTACGAACCGCCTATACACGACTTCGCCATTACGACGAACGACACGGGCGAAGACATCACCGAGCAGGTGCTCACGAAGAAGGGATACACCTTCCTGCTCGTTTCGCCTCGACTTGCCGTGGCTGACGACAGCAACTTCGGCGACATCGACCAGATATACGAATACGCTGAGGAGAACGGTGTCGACTTCTTCTGCCTCACGGCGTCGACAAATGAGGACATAGAGCGTTGGCGCGAACTGACGGGAGCCGAATATACGTTCTGCAACGCCGACGAGACCACGCTGAAGACAATGATACGCAGCAATCCTGGATTGATTCTGCTGAAGGACGGCACGATAATAGGCAAGTGGAGTCACAACGCACTGCCACAAACCGATGACCTGACCGCTCCACTCGAACAGTTGCCCATAGGAAAAGCGCAGAACGACAGCACGCCCGAGCGTCTGCTCATAGTGCTGCTCACATTCTTCGTGCCGCTCATGGCTCTCACAATAGCCGACCGGCTCTGGGCATGGACAAAATGGATTAGAAACAAACAAGACAATAACAGAATATTTAATCTCTTTAAAAAAAGAAAGAAAATGAGAAAGAAAATTGTAGCAGGTAACTGGAAAATGAACCTCAACCTGCAGGATGGTGTTGCTCTCGCTAAGGAAATCAACGAGGCACTTGTAGCAGACAAGCCTAACTGCGAAGTAGTAATCTGCACTCCGTTCATCCACCTCGCTTCTGTAGCTCAGGTGCTCGACCAGAACGTAGTAGCTCTCGGCGCTGAGAACTGCGCTGACAAGGTTAAGGGTGCTTACACTGGTGAGGTTTCTGCAGAGATGGTAAAGAGCACAGGTGCTCAGTACGTTATCCTCGGCCACTCAGAGCGTCGTCAGTACTACCACGAGACAGCTGAGATTCTGAAGGAGAAGGTAGACTTGGCACTTGCTAACGGCCTGAAGATTCTCTTCTGCTGCGGCGAGACTCTCGAGGAGCGTAAGGCAGAGAAGCAGAACGAGGTAGTAAAGGCAGAGCTTGAGGGCTCAGTATTCCACCTCGACGCAGAGGCTTGGAAGAACATCGTTATCGCTTACGAGCCGATCTGGGCTATCGGTACTGGCATGACAGCTACTTCTGACCAGGCTGAGGAAATGCTCGCTTACATCCGCTCTATCGTTGCTGAGAAGTACGGTCAGGAGGCTGCTGAGGACACATCTATCCTCTACGGTGGCAGCTGCAAGGCAAGCAACGCTCCTGAGCTCTTCTCTAAGCCGAACATCGACGGTGGCTTGATCGGTGGTGCTTCTCTGAAGTGCGCTGACTTCAAGGGTATCATCGACGCTTGGAAGAAGTAATTATACAGAATGCATTCTTAAACAGAAGTAATTCTACGGAATAGCATCTAAAAACTGAAAATGAAAAATTATGATTTCTCCATCTGCAGCATCTGCGGCTCATGGCGCTTATCATAATTTTTCATTTTTAGTTATTCAAATCTAAATCGAATCATTAAAAGCTATGAAACGTCTTTTTATTCTCTCATGTCTCATCGTCTGCATCACTGCCATTGCACACGCACAGACCTACACCCAGCACCTGCAGCAGAAGGCTGCCGGAAAGGGAAGCGTGGTTGTGACACAGAGCGAGGAAATAGACAAGTTGGTGAACACCGCTAACGTCAACCCCAGACAGCAGGAGCCTGCACAGAAGCCGGCAGCAGCCGAGAAACCTACTTCTACGGCTGTAAAGACCACGCCGACGGCGGCAAGCAAGAGCCAGAACCTCGAGAACGTAACTCATAGCAACCCAACTCACAACAACGCTGCGCATCATGGAACCGAGTCGCGACACGAAGCTACCCAGCATCACGAGAGCACCCAGCATCACGAGAGCACGCAGCGACACGAGAGCACGCAGCGACACGAATCGACACAGCATCACAACACCGCCACGGAGACCGCAGAAGCGGAGGCTCCCGTCGTAGACACGAGCAAGAAGGTGATGCGCCGTTCGTACAAGACTAACGGCTACAGAGTGCAGGTTTTCGCCGGCGGCAACTCGCGCAACGACAAGATTAAGGCGCAGCAGGCTGGCAACGCCGTGAAGGCAGCGTTCCCGAGCCAACCGATATACGTACACTTCTACTCACCGCGCTGGATATGCCGCATAGGCAACTACCGCACATACGACGAGGCGAACGCCATCCTGCAGCAGGTGAAGAAATTAGGATATAAGCAGGCGTGCATCGTAAGAGGAAAGATTTCCGTTGCGTACTAACCCTGCGGGAGTTTTGAGTTTTGAATTTTGAATTGTCGGCTACGCCGATTAGAAATTATTCAATTTTGAATTAAGAATTCATAATTCAAAACTCAAAATTCAAAATTCAAAACTCAAAATGCGCGAAGCGCACAATTCAAAACTCAAAACTCAAAACTCAAAACTCATAAATGGACAATCCAGAATTCAGAGAGGGCTTGGAAGACCTTGCCTCACATTATAAAAGTGTGATAACCCTGCTTGGCGAAGACGTTGAGCGCGAAGGCTTGCAGAAGACACCGATGCGCGTGGCGAAGGCTATGCAGGTGCTCACACGCGGCTACTCGCAAGACCCGCACAAGGTGCTCACCGACGCATTGTTCAAAGAAGACTACAAACAGATGGTGGTGGTGAAGGACATCGACGTGTTCTCGCTCTGCGAACATCACATGCTGCCGTTCTACGGCAAGGCGCACGTGGCGTACATACCGAACGGATATATCACCGGACTGAGCAAGATAGCGCGCGTGGTGGACATCTTCTCTCACCGTCTGCAGGTGCAGGAACGCCTCACGCAGCAGATTCGCGAGTGCATCGAAGAAACGCTGCATCCGCTCGGCGTGATGGTGGTGATTGAGGCGAAGCACATGTGCATGCAGATGCGCGGCGTGGAGAAGCAAAGCTCTATAACAATGACAAGCGACTTCTCGGGCGCATTCGAGCAGGCGAAGACTCGTCAGGAGTTCATGAACCTCATCAACTCCAACTCGCACAAATTCTAAAGCCCCACCCAACCCTCCCCGTCGGGGAGGGCTCAGAAAGCTCAAGAAGACCTAAAAGGCATAGTAAGGCTTAGAAAGGCTTAGTTGAAAGCAAAGGCTCAAGAAGGCCTAAAGAGGCTTAGCAAGGCTTATAACAAGAAGAGGCTTAAGAAGGCTTAGTAAGGCTTAGAAGCAAAAGAAGACCAATAACAAACAAGAACATTCGATAAAACAATTAAAATTTGAAGAAATGAAAACCACAAAGAAAATGATGTTGTTTGTAGCGACACTGTTCGTTGCAACATTCGCACTTTCATCATGTCTCAGCGACGACAACGAAACAAAAGTGCCTACCGTAGAGGAGCAGGCAGGATATCAGAGAACAATGGCAGGCACATACGGCTCAACGTTGCGCTTCTTCTACCCATCGTTCAACAACGTAGTGAAGTACGACTCGCTGAAGCACTACTCTTGGGATGTGACAGCCGACTCTACTATCACCATGCGCGAATTCCCGGTGTGCAAGCTCGACTCTGCCATCGTAATCAGCAAAGACAACCACAGCGACTCTGCAGTAGAGTTTGCAGCGCTGCGCACAGCCATACACGAGTCGAACGCTACGGCTAAGCTCACTGCCAAGTATTTCGTTCCGAACGACAAGTACTTCGTTGAGTACGGCTACAGCTTCCCTGTGTTCCCGATGACTATCAAGCAGTCGTTCTTCTACAACGGCAAGAGCCATGACGTCTACTTCATGTTCGACGTGTCGGGCACATACGGCGGCAAGTTCCTCTCAAGCAACTTCACCGACAAGATATTCGAGTATAACATGGTACTCTCTGGCATCTGCGTCGACAAATACAGCGCCGAAGGCCTCATCCCTACACAGTATTTCCGTCAGGTGCTCATCACCAGTACAACAAAATAAAACGTAAGATATGAAGTTTATTTCATGGAACGTTAACGGACTCCGCGCTTGCGTGCAGAAAGACTTTGAAGAGTCTTTCCGCACGCTCGACGCGGATTTTTTCTGCCTGCAGGAGACAAAGATGCAGGCTGGTCAACTCGATTTGCAGTTTGAGGGCTACACCTCTTACTGGAACTACGCCGAGAAGAAGGGCTACTCGGGCACGGCTATCTACACGCGCCACACGCCGCTCAGCGTAGCGTACGGCATCGGCGTAGACGAGCACGACCACGAGGGCAGAGTAATCACGCTTGAGATGGAGAACTTCTATCTCGTGACGTGCTACACGCCGAACTCGCAGGACGGTCTGCGCCGTCTTGAATACCGAATGAAGTGGGAGGACGACTTCCTTGCCTATATCAAGAGTCTGGACGCAAAGAAGCCTGTGATTGTATGCGGCGACCTGAACGTGGCGCACGAGGAGATTGACTTGAAGAACCCGAAGACCAACCGCAAAAATGCGGGCTTCACGGACGAGGAGCGCGCCAAGATGACCGCCTTCCTCGGCGAGGGTTTCATCGACACGTTCCGCACGCTGCACCCCGACGACCCTACCTATTCGTGGTGGTCGTACCGCTTCAAGGCGCGCGAGAAGAACGCAGGCTGGCGCATCGACTATTTCATCACGTCTGAACGCCTGCGCGACCGCATCACCGCCGCCGCAATTCATAACGAGGTATTCGGCAGCGACCATTGTCCTGTCGAACTTGTATTGGATTAAGCGCAAGCAAAACTCATCGGACTGCGAACGCAATCCGATCGGACGGCGAACGCAATCCGATCGGACGGCGAACGCAATCCGATCGGACGGCGGACGCAAACGGTGCTAACTCAACGAGATATCCTCTTTAAAATACTTTGCAATATGCCGCATGAATGGTGTCGTGAACACGTCGTGCGGCATATTTCTGTTATCATACCTACGTATGCACTGCGACACATACAGACGGCGGCGCGCACGCGAAAGGGCTACGTAGAACTTGCGCGCGTCTTCGGCGAGCATCTGCGGGTTGGTGCGACTGTAGAAGTTGGGCATGCGTCCGTCTACGGCGTCGAACACTATCACGTTGTCGAACTCCAAGCCCTTCGCCTTATGGATTGTCGTGACGAAGATGCGCTCGCGCACACTGTTGCTGCCGCAGAGGTCAGCCTCCTTCAGCGTGCTGATCTCCATTGTGTGGTTGGCGAGTTGCTCGTAGAGCGACGGCTCGGATGTGGGATCAATCATGTCGGTAGCAAGATACGCCGTCACGTAATGCAGTCCGCCGACGGGCTGTATTCGGTTGTCGGCGAGAAGCGCGCTGTAGAATCGCTTCAGCTCAGCCATCAATGCCACCTTATTCTCCATAGACTCCACATCCGCCACATTCTTATCCCCAGCATCCTCTGCCTTAGGGGGTGCACTTGTCTCCGCTCGGCTTTTGCCGCTTGCCAGAGCAAGAAGCGCACCATCAAAGCAAGAAGTAACCGCATCTCTTACGTACATACGGTCTATCGCCGCGCGATACAACTCGCCGTAGTTGCGGCGCAGAAGTTCGGCACGCTGGCGCACACGGGCGTCGCCGAGGAACGCGAGTTGTTGCTCCACCCTCGCCTTCGCCAAGCCGTAGCAATGCGTGACGACGCTGCGCGTGGCGTTCACGTCGTCGTCGGCAAGGTGCGAGTTGGTGCCTTCCAAGCCGAGTGCCGTGAGAAGATACTTCAGTTTGTGCTCGCGCAATTCGGGATGCAGCAGACGCACAAGGCGCAGCGAGTCGAGATAGTCGGGATGCGACTGCTCGAGACGGTATTCGGGCGCATAACGGCGCAGGTTATGGTCGAGAATATGCCAGTCGTAGTCGGCGTTGTGACCGAGCAGACGGCATCCTTCGGCGTACTGCATGAACTGCGTGAGCGCCTCGCGGTGCGAGAGCAGCGTGTGCAGCTTGCGCTCCTCTATTATCGGGTTGACGACGTCGCCGAGCATGGCAGGTATCTCGCGGTCGGTCTCCACGTAGACCGTAAATTCGGAATCGGGCAGCACCTTGCCGCCACGCATCTTCACGGCAGCAATCTGCAGAATGTCGTCCTCGAAGACGTTCAGACCCGTCGTCTCGGTGTCGAACACCACGATGGTTTCCGTCTCGTAGCTGCGCACGAAGCGCTGCAGGTAGGTCTCGCCGAGGCGCTCGCGCTGCTCGTCGCTGCGCAGCAGGTCGGTAGGCAGAATGGCGTGGTCGAACAGCGAGCGCACGAAGTTGCGCGCCGCAGCGTTGGTCTCGTACACGCCCACCCCCTTCACCAGTCGCGCCCACGCCAGGAAGCAGAACTCGTTGTTGAGCACGCTGAGGTGGGCAAGCAGCAGCTTCAGTTCGGGCGACGAGAAGAGGTCGGAACCCGACACCTTGAAGTGTCCGATGCCGAGGCGCGTGAGTTCGCCGCTGATATCCTCGGCGTCGCGGTTGGCGTTCACGACGAGCGCCGTGGTCGACTCGGGGAACATCGTGCTCAGTCGACTGGCAAACTGCACACAGTCGCGCACCTCCTGTTCGTAGGTCTCGCTGTAGAGCAGTCCGAGCTCGTTGCCGAGCGGTTTCTCCTGCGTCTTCAGCCCCACATCGGGCAGCAACGCAGGGTCTATCTGCAGTTCTTCGGCGGCGAAGGTGTTGAAGATGTCGAGCAGATACTTCGGCGAACGATGGTTCACCGAGAGATGGTGCAGGTGGCACGACGCCTGCTGCTTGAGCGCCGTGAGCGTGTCTATCTTTGCGCCCATGAACGAGAATATGGCTTGCTGCTCGTCGCCGAGGAACATCACCGTGCGGTAGGAGCGCGCGGTGAGCAGCTTGATTATAGCCAGCTGCAACTGGTTGAGGTCTTGCACCTCGTCTACCTGCACCCATGTGTAGCGCTTGTAGAGAGTCTGTTCGGGGTCGGCGTTCAGCGCGTCGTAGGTGAGCAGGAGCAAGTCGTGGAAGTCGAGCAGATGGTTCTGCTGCTTGTACTGGTGATACTGCTGCGCAAGCTGCATCTTCTGCAGCAGTCGCTGTATAATCATTCGGTCGCCGTAGTCGGCTGTGTCGGCAGCGGTCATATCGCGGTAGGTCTCCACATTATTATATATGTCGACCATCGCCGCCGCATCGAACGCCCTTCCGCACACGCTGCAGATGCGCTGCATCGCCTTCACGTCGTCGCCGTTGATGCAGTCGGTATGCGAACGCAGCGCCTTCGGATGCCCCATCGCTATCTGGTGCATCATGCTTTCGAGATGGAATATGAGCGAGTATTCGCGGCGACGGCGGAAATCGCCGAGCACGAAGTATTCGTCCTCGCCCGTATATCGCGCAAGGATAGACACGGCGTCCTCCTCGTCGATGACGCTCGACTCAGCCGCAACGAGTCCGTTGGCGAACAAAAACTTGGAGCAGAAGCGGTGTACATTGCCCACGAACACGTCGCCCACACCGCTGTCGGCGATGTTGGCATTAATGCGTTCGAGCATTCCGCGCGCGGCTCGGTTGGTGAACGTGAGGCACAGCATGTCGGCATACTCCACGCCCTCTACATCGTGGGCACGGCGTATGCGCTCTGTAAGTATCTGCGTCTTGCCGCAGCCGGGCGAAGCAAGCACAAGATGGAACCCGCCCTGCGCGTCGATAACCTCGCGCTGGTATGGGTCGGGGGTGAATGTCAGCTTAAGAAAAGGTTGCATATTTATATAATCAAGCCTTTCGAAAATAAAAAATATCCGATAAAAATAGAACGAGTAGAATAGACAGCTCTATTTTTATCGGATACTATACTGAGATGATTGTATTCTACTCAAACTCCACACTGCCGAAGAAGTCGGGACGATGGAAGTCGGGCTTCGGAAGGTCGATGGGGAAGAACGAGAGGAAATGAGGATGAGGCAGCATGTCGCCGCACTTGTAGACGTTGCCCTTCACCTTAAGGCCGTCGAACGACGGGAGCGAGTGGCGGTAGTAAGCCTCAACGGGCACAGCAAGACAGAGCTGCCATGTGCGCTCGCCGGCGATGTCGCTGAACGGTGTGCGGTCCATCGAAGACCAGCGGTCGATCTTGTCGAGCACGCTCTGCGGAGCACGCTCTCGACCTTCGCGCTTTGCTCCGAAACCGATGAGCAGTGTGCCTGCAGCGTTGCACTCAAGGTTATAGTAGGTGCCGTCGGCTACGGGCGAGAGGAAGAGTTCGCAGCATGAATCTTCCCAAACGTTGCCGTCGTCGTGCGGAGCCACTGCGCGCACGCACTCCTCAGTTACGCGGTAGTTGATGAGCAGCTGCTTGCCGTTGTGCGCCATGCGCACCTCCATCGTGGGGCGGTAAGGGAAAGCCTCAGCCCAGCAGTGGTTGTCTACTGCCACGAAGCCGATGTTCGCCTCGTCGAGCACGCGGCTTATATCTGCTGCACTGACAGAAGTAGCTGAGAGTTTCTTTATTTCTAATGTATTTGCCATAGTTTTAAAAGTAAAAAAGTAAGAAGTAAAAAAGTAAAAAGAACTTTCTTTAGTTTCAAAACATAAAAGTATTTGAACAAAGATGAAAAGTAAAAAGAAAAAGAGTAAAGGAGTAAGAAGCACTTTTTACTTTTTTACCCTTTTACTCTTTTACTTTTAAAATTCCTTTTTTACTTTTTTACTTTTTAAAGGTTGTTCTTCTCGATATCCTTAAAGTAACGGTATGTGCTAACCTTGAGCTCGTCTGTAGCAGCCTCGTCAGCTACGATGATGCCGTGCTGGTGGAGCTGGAGAACAGAGATTGTCCACATCTGTGTAACCGGACCCTCAACAGCTGCCTGGAGAGCGCGTGTCTTATTGTGACCGTTTACGAGAATCATCACCTCGCGAGCTGACATTACTGTGCCAACGCCTACTGTGAGGGCTGTTGTCGGAACCTTGTTAACGTCGTTGTCGAAGAAACGAGAGTTTGCAACGATAGTGTCAGTTGTAAGAGTCTTCTGGCGTGTGCGTGATGTAAGTGAAGAACCCGGCTCGTTGAATGCGATGTGACCGTCAGGACCGATACCACCGATGAAGAGATCGATGCCACCTGCTTCCTCAATCATCTGCTCGTAGTGAGCGCACTCAGCCTCGAGGTCCTCTGCGTTGCCGTTAAGGATGTGGATGTTCTCCTTCGGGCAGTCAACGTGGTCGAAGAAGTTCTTAGCCATGAATGAGTGGTAGCTCTCCGGGTGTGACTCAGGCAGACCTACATACTCGTCCATATTGAAAGTGAGGACGTTCTTGAATGAAACACGACCCTCCTTGCAAGCCTCAGCCAATGCGCGGTACATACCGATTGGTGAAGAACCTGTAGGCAAACCGAGAACAAACTTGTGGTCGGGTGTCGGGTTGAACTTGTTGATACGCTCGATAACGTGCTCAGCTGCCCACTTTGAGAGCTGGTCGTAGTCCTTTTCAATGATTAATCTCATAGCGATATTTATTTAGTTGATTAAATTTTCAAGTTTCGATTGGGGGTTCAGCTGCTGTTGTCAATTACAACTGCTATGTGTTGATGTTTTTTATAAAACGTGCCCCGACATCTCATCGGGGCACGTCTGTGTTTGTTTGTAGTAGTAGTTGTAACTAAATAAGCAGTTATAAGTTAGTTGAAAATCGGTTTCTTCTAACATATTACGATGCAAAGTTACGCATTTAATTTATATCCCCCAAGTGAATGAGCCAAAAATGCTGACTTACATCAAGATTTATAATACTTGTTACCAACAACTACACGTATGTTTCGAGGAACTTGACGTTGCCCTCTACCTTCAGTGTCTCTGTTGTAGCCGGAACGAGGATGCTCTCGCCTGCACGCAGGGTTGTTGTGTTGCCCTCGTTGTCGGTGATTGTGCCTTCGCCCTTCAAGCCGATGAGGATAACGAAGCTGTCGAGCTCTGAGTAGTCGATTGTCATCGGCTCGTCAAGATCGTATACGGCTGTGTTGAAGTAAGGACACTGCACGAGCGATACGCCCTGGTTCTTCTGCGGTGTGTACTCGGTGCGGTAGTTGCTCTCAACGTTGTAGTTGATGCACTCTGCAGCCTGCTTTGTGTGCAGCTCGCGATAGTTGCCGTTCTTGTCCTTGCGCTTGAAGTCGTAGATGCGGTATGTCACGTCGGATGTCTGCTGTATCTCTGCGAGGAAGCAGCCGGTGCCGATAGCGTGGATGCGACCTGCGGGGAGGAAGAAGCAGTCGCCTTCCTTCACGTCGTAGCGTGAGATGGCGTCGCAGATAGTGTCGTTCTCAACCATCTCTGCGTACTGGGTCGGAGTGATCTGCTGCTTCAGACCGCAAAGCAGAGTAGCGTCTGCGTCTGAGGGGAGCAGATACCACATCTCTGTCTTGCCACGCTCCTTGCCCTGACGCTTTGCTATCTCGTCGGTGGGATGAACCTGAATAGAGAGGTCCTGACGTGCGTCGATGAACTTGATGAGCAACGGGAACTCGTCGCCGAAACGCTTATAGTTCGCCTCGCCTACGAGCTTGCCCTTAAGCTCGTGAACAAGCTCGTTGAGCTTCTTGCCTGCGTACTCGCCGTTGGCAACTACTGTCTCGTTACCTGGCACGCCTGAGATTTCCCAGCTTTCGCCTACGTTTTCCTGCTGCACGTCGAGGTGCTTGAACGGAATAATCTTCTCGCCACCCCAAATTGTTGACTTAAGGAGTGCGTTGAACTTTAATGGTTCCATAGTGTATGTGTTATATTTATGTTTGTTAGAGTATAATCGTATTAGTCGTCCAAGCCGAACAATGGGTCTTCAGGCATAACCATAACCGGTTTCTGGTCGAACTCCTTCTGCAAGTTCTCGGGCACGTACTTCTTGTCTACAACAAGACGGAACATGTACTCGTTGAACCAGCGGTTAGACATAACCAAACAGCCTTGCACGCCGTTGTTTGGTCCCCAGCTGTTCTCTACCTTCCACTTGATTGGGTTGCCGTTCTTGTCGAGGTCTACGGCAGAAAGTGTCATGGCGTGTGTCGAACCGCTGTCGTATGTAGCGATGCGGTCGGCCTTGTCCATCGGGAATGTTGTAGAGAAGAGCGAAGCGTAGTCGTAGTTCTCTGTGTCGAGATAGCCGAGTTCGCGGTCGTACTGCTTGCCTACGTCGTAAGACGAGTACATCTTCTTGCCGTCCTTAAGCGAAGCGATGGCGAGCTTTGCGATGTCCTCCATCGGCAGGTTGAGATACTTCCAGTTGGTGCCGTCATACACGTGACGGTCGTACTCCACTTCGTATGTCTTGTGATAAGGACGGCGCGGGTCGTTCATCACCATGATGAATGTGCCTGCAAGCTGGCGACCTACTGTCTCGTTGTAGAACTCAACCGGTGTGTAGCGGCGCGGTTCGCCTACGGGCTCACCCTTACTGTTACGGAACTGGTATGTGAACTCCTTCACCGGCTCGCCCATTGTCATGGCAAGCATGCGGTAAACGGTTGAGAGCATCTCTGTCTTGCGTGCGCTGATGGCCTGTGCTTTCTTGCCGTCGGCTACCATCTTGCGCAGCTCCAAGCCGTACTCGCGAAGCTTTGAAGAGATAAGTGAAGATATCTTTGAAGTGTTCTCTGCAGAGAATGTCTCTGGCTGCACCGACTTCGGAACGAGACCGTACTTAGGTGCGAGGTCGGCAGCGCCGCAGAAGGTTCCGCCGTCGTTAAGCGGATTCTTGAAGAAGAACTGCACACGTACATCGTCCATAGGCTTCTTTGCATTGTCGATAACGCCCTGCAGCATAAGGTTGGCTTTCTCCAACTGGTCGTAGAAGAACAGATAGTCGTGAGAGAACTCTACCGTAAGAGAGTCGGCATGCTGGCGTGCGAAGTCAGAACGGAACACGTTGAAGCTTGAGAACATCCAGCAGCGTCCAGAACTCTTCTGGTCGTGGATAGACTGCTTTGCGGTTTCTACGCTGAAGTGTGTGTCGAACGTGTTGCGGTTTGAGAAGTTCTTTGCGAGGTTGTCAATCTTGTTTGAAGCCATTGCGTTGAACAATGCCTTGTCCTTTGCGGTTGAGCCCTGCGATTTCTCAATCTGCTGAAGCACTGTGGCAGAGATGCCGCCCTGCTTCTGTGCGCTTGCTGTGGTAGCGAGCGCGAGGCATAAGCCTAAAGCTAATGTCGTTTTCTTCATTTTATGTATTTGTTGTTAGTGAGTATTCGTTAAAGGTGGTGTTATGTTGAGATGGCGAGGTGGTGAGATTTGTTAGTGAGGTGTTGTGATTTTGGGGTGATGTTATGGTGTCAGACGTATTGTTGAAGAACCGTTCGAGGTCGCTTACTATGCGTCTGTACTGTTCAGAAGCCACATATCCCACGTTGCGGCGCAGACTGTACTCCACGCTGCCCACGCTCGACGAGTAGCACGAGAGTTCGTTGCGCTGCTGCGTAGCGTGTACGCTCTGCTTGCTGATGTCGCGTTCGCGTTCTCTCACGAGCGTATTGCAGACCTTCTTCACCAGCGGCACGACAACCTTGTCGAAGAGGTGATGACCTTGTATATACATATAGGTTTCAGAGGGCAGTATGCCGAGTTCGCGCAAAGAGTTCTTCACGTTAAGATAGCTCTCCTTCGCCCCTGGATGCTGACTCTGCAGCATCTTCACCTTATGCGCCACGCGTCTACGCAGTTGGGCTATGGCTGCCGAAGCATTCTCCGGCGATAGAGTTCCCATCTCTATGGAGCGTATGAAGTCGGAGATTGTGAATCGGCGCTCCGCAGCATTGCGGTACGACCAGACGCTCCACACGAAGAGCGGGAAGATGGCCGTGGAGAAGTCGGCGAGAAACGCCTCGAAGTCGAACTTCTGCGCATCGTTGAGCGTCACAGCCACGCACACGTTGTGTAGCGACGGGGCGTAACACTGCATATTCTCTATTGCATAGGCATAGGAGTGGAAGATGTAGGGATTGTCGAGTATGGTCTTCGACGAGTACGTAGCGCCCTGCGCCACATAGTCGTAGTCGGCATCTACGCAGGCAATCATGTTGCGCCCCACTCCGCCTGTGGCAATCATGCTCATTATTGCCGCCTTCTTGCCTCGCTCCAAGTGCTCGAGACGCGAGGGTAGCAACACTTCGAAGTAGCGTTCCTCGTTCTCGAAGCGTGTGAGAACGGAACGCCAGAAGAATATGTCATCGTAGCTTTCAACGTAAGCCACGATGCGTCGGCGCGCCGACTTCGATCCGAGTCGGTTAGCCGCTCCAATGTATTGCGATGTTATGCAATCAGTAAGACGCTTGCCCATTTCTAATCCGTTATATCCGAAACTTCCGTCACATGGTCTACCCATCCGTTCATTATCACCGCAGGCGAGTGCGTGGTGAGAATTATCTGCACGTTAGGGTTGAGCGTGAGTATGAGGTCGATGAGCCGTTGCTGCCAGTCGATGTGCAGGCTCACCTCCGGCTCGTCCATGAACAGCACATAGGGCAGCTGGTCTTCGACGAGCACCGTGAGAAGAATCACAAGCATCTGTTTCTCTCCGCTTGAGAGCTGATATGGTGTGAGCGTCTCGCCTATCTGCGAGAAGCGTATCTCGTTCTCCGTGCGCACAATCTTCTTGCCGGTCTGCGAGAAGAGGTCGTCTATAAGGTTTTGGAACGTGGTCTTCGGCGCCGAGATTCTCTGCGCCTGAGCCGCAGCATCCGTTTCTCCGCTCTGCAAGCAAGCTATGATACGGTTGCCGATGTTCACTTGATAGTCGAGATACTTGCGCTGCAGGAAGAAGAGTTGCAGGTCGAGTTCTGTCGTAAGGTCGCTAAGCGCTGTGTTTAGCTTGCCCACTGCGTCGAGATTGAGCAGTGGGCGGTCGAACGACCGTATCACATCGTAGCGTATCCAGCGAGCGTCTTCGGGCTCAACGGTGAGGCGAACGCCTTTGAGCATGTGACTCGGGAACTCTCCGCCTGCCGACAATCCTCTCACCACCTTATTTAATATAGTGCTCTTGCCGACACCGTTGATGCCGCTAAGTATGTTCACCTTGCGGTCGAGGTTCCACACGATGTGTCGCTTGCCGCTCCACAGCGAGTCTATCTCTATTTGCTTTATATATTCCGAATATTTCATAGAGTTAGTCTTTTGTCTGCATTTATATACACTAATGTATTCTACAGACAAAGATATAAAAAAAAATCTACATTACTAACAATTATTCAACAATTAACACAACAAGTTATTACAAAACAATAACGTCTTGTATTTGTTTGACAATATTTGCGTGTTTATTATTGTTAATAATGCGATTATAACACTCAAAACTTGCAACAATATGAATTTTTTGCCGTATATTTGCAGACTAATAATAACAACAATAAGGTATTTAGTAATTAATATTATGAATTTATACAAATTTGATAGTGTCGTAATCAGTCCGAGCGATATCATCTCTCTTCACAAGCAAGACACTTGGGAACTGACCTATGTTGTACATGGTAGAGGAACTCGCACTCTTGGTGACGTAACAAGTGAATTTGGCGACGGCGACCTCGCTTTCATTCCGCCCCACATACCACATTGCTGGAAGTATGACAACAACTACACCGATGATCGCGGCAGAGTAGAATATGCTACGCTGTCGTTCAGGACTGAATTCATCGACCGCTGTTCGAGCGCTTTCCCCGAGATAACAGAACGTTTGGAAGAATTGAAGTCGGTATCGTCTGTGATCACCTTCAGCAACAAGACGCTGGAGGAGTTGACAGAGATGATGCTTCGTATGCGTACCGAGAAGATGTCTGAGCTGTTGCCATACGTCTTCCGCATCATCCTGCTGCTCTCAAAGCACGAGAGCGAGGGCATCGTAATCGGCAGCTTCTCTGAGACCGACCGCACATACGACCGTATTAATAAGGTGAAGGAGTTCTCGCAGAGCAACTACGCTCGCGCCATCACCATCGACATGATAGCCAACCACGTAGGCATGAACCGCTCGTCGTTCTGCACATTCTTCAAGAAGGCTACGGGGCAGACCTACATCACATACCTCAACAAGCTGCGCGTAGACCGCGCCTGCTACCTGCTGCGCGAAGGCAAGTTCAGCATCACCGAGGTGTGCTACATGGTGGGCTTCAACGACGTACCCTACTTCAACCGCTGCTTCAAGAACAACCGAGGCATGTCGCCGAAGGACTATGCCGACGGCGTTATAACGCAGCGCCAGGTAATCAAGCCGAGAAAGAAAGACACACAGAAGAATCAGGATAAACAGGATTAATCAAATAAACAACAAAATAAAGCTAACAATTAAAAAAACTCATGACTACTCTAACCATTCTGATTGTTGTGGCATTCGTGCTGGGCTATGCATGCATAGCAACCGAAAGCCTGTTGAAAGTGAACAAAGCAGCCATAGCGTTGCTTATGTTTGTTGCGTGCTGGACACTCTACATGTTCGATCCAATGCAGTATCTTACCGCTATTCACGGTTACACCGGCGATCTCAGCGGCATGGCGGCTGCGGTGACTTCTATCATCCAGGAACACCTTGGCGACACTTCTACTACTCTGTTCTTCCTCATGGGAGCCATGACTATTGTGGAAGTCGTAGACCAGAACGGCGGTTTCAACTGGGTACGCAAGGTGATGAAGACCAACTCTAAGCGCGCGCTTCTGTGGCGCATCGCGTTCCTTACCTTCATCCTCTCAGCTATCCTCGACAACTTGACAACGAGTATCGTGATGATCATGATTCTGCGCAAGCTCGTAACCGAGCGCAACGACCGTCTTATATATGCTTCGCTCGTCATCATAGCAGCCAATTCGGGCGGCGCGTTCTCGCCAATCGGCGACGTAACGACCATCATGCTTTGGAACAAGGGTCTCATCACAGCGGTGGGCGTTATCAGCGAGATTCTCGTGCCGTCGCTTGTGTCAATGGTTATTCCGGCGTTCATCCTGCAGTATCATCTGAAGGGCGAGCTGCAAATGCCCGAGATGAAAGAGAGCGCAGAGACCACTGCAGGCGCCCTCACCGAGCGTCAGCGCAAGGCAGTGTTCTGGATTGGTGTAGGCGGTTTGATGTTCGTGCCGGTATTCAAGAGCATTACTCATCTGCCTCCGTTCGTAGGCATCCTGCTCGTGCTTGGCGTTCTGTGGACAACAACCGAGTTGTTCTACAGCCACTTGCAGCACGGACACGACACGGAGGGCACACAGAAGCGCGTAACCAATCTGCTTTCTCGCGTGGATATGTCTACAATTCTGTTCTTCCTCGGCATCCTCATGGCTGTCTCTTGCCTCGCTGAGGTAGGCGTGCTCGCAGCTATGGGCGACGGTCTGAACACCATATTCGACGGCAACCACTATCTCGTTACGGGCATCATCGGCGTGCTCTCGAGCATCGTCGACAACGTGCCTCTCGTTGCAGGCTGCATGGGTATGTATCCGGTTGCGGCTGCGGGCGACATGGCTGTCGACGGCATATTCTGGCAGCTGCTTGCCTACTGTGCCGGCGTCGGCGGTTCGATGCTCATCATCGGTTCGGCTGCTGGCGTTGTGGTAATGGGCTTGGAGAAGATCACCTTCGGATGGTACATGAAGCGCATCACATGGATTGCGTTCGTGGGCTACATCGCAGGTATCGTAAGCTACTACTTCATCCGCACATTCGTATTCTAAACGCCCCCGTCTTTATAGAATCAATTTATAAATAAGGGTTCATTGGAAATAAAGAAACTTATAAACAACTCGTTAAAGGTAGGTCTGTCGATAATGCTCGGCGGACTTATCCTTTACTGGATGTACCGCGACTTCGACTTCAAGACCGTGGCTGACACCCTCATGCACGGCATGAACTGGACTTGGATGTTGCTGTCGTTCCCGTTCGGCATACTGGCACAGATGTTCCGCGGCTGGCGTTGGCACCTCACTCTCGAACCTATCGGCGAGAAGCCGCGCACGTCTACGAGCATCAACTCGATATTCCTCTCGTATGCCGTCAGTCTTATAGTGCCGCGCATCGGCGAATTTGCTCGCTGCGGCATACTGCGACGCTACGACGGAGTGTCGTTTCCGAAAGCATTGGGCACGGTGGTCATGGAGCGAGCCATCGATTCGGCTCTTGTTATGCTAATCGCTCTCCTCACATTCGCTTTCCAGCTGCGCGTCTTCAACACGTTCTTTGCAGAGACTGGCACCAACCTCGAGTCGATACTCTCCAAATTCTCTGCTGTGGGTTACGCCGTGACTGTCGTTTGTGGCGTCGCTGTGCTCATACTCGCGTGGTATCTGCTGCAGCGCTTTGCCATATATAATAAGGTACGCACTATGGTGCGTGGCATCTGGCAGGGCATCATGGCTGTGCGCGACGTGAAGCACCCGTGGCTCTTCGTGGCGTTCACGCTGGGCATCTGGGCAAGCTATTTCCTCCACTACTATCTCACGTTCTTCTGTTTCGAGGCTACGTCGCACCTTGGTATGGCGTGCGCTCTCGTTACGTTCATCGTGGGCAGCATCGCTGTCATCGTTCCGACGCCTAACGGTGCCGGTCCGTGGCACTTTGCCGTTAAGACAATGCTCATCCTCTACGGCGTAGGCGACGTCGATGCGCTCAACTTCGTGCTCATCGTCCACTCTGTGCAGACGCTGCTCGTCGTGGTGCTCGGCGTATACGCATGGACTGTTTTGTCCTTTACCAGGACAAAAAGTGGTGAGGTTTATTGAGTTGATGTGTTGAGATGTTGTAGTGTTGACATATGCATTTGTCAACATCTCACCACCTCAACATAACAACATCATATCTCACCATCTCAACACCTCAACACCTCAACATATAATCATACTTAAAACCTTAACATTATGAGTGAAATCAGAAACCTTAACCCCGAATGTATCTGGCGCAACTTTGACGCACTGACACAGGTGCCGCGCCCATCAGGTCATCTTGAAAAAGTACAGCAGTTCTTGCTCGACTTCGCAGCACGCGTAGGCGTGGAAGGCTTCAAGGACGCTGCCGGAAACATCGTGATGCGCAAGCCCGCATCTGCAGGTATGGAGAACAAGAAGGGTGTTATCCTTCAGGCGCACATGGACATGGTGCCGCAGAAGAGCAAGGAGTCGACACACAACTTCGAGACCGACCCTATCGAGACATACGTAGACGGCGAGTGGGTACGTGCTAAGGGCACAACTCTCGGTGCCGACAACGGCATTGGCGTGGCTGCCATCATGGCTGTTATGGAGGACAAGACACTGGTTCACGGACCGGTTGAGGGTCTTATCACAGCCGACGAGGAGACAGGCATGTTCGGCGCTAACGACCTGCCATGCGACGAGCTGCAGGGCGACATCCTGCTCAACCTCGACTCTGAGACATGGGGCAAGTTCGTAATCGGTTCGGCTGGTGGCATCGACATCACAGCCACACTCGACTACAAGGAAGTGGAGACCGACAAGGAGGACGCTGCCGTTAAGGTTCTGCTGAAGGGCTTGAAGGGCGGACACTCTGGTCTGGAGATCAACGAGGGCCGCGGCAACGCCAACAAGCTCATGGCTCGCTTCGTGCATGAGGCAATCGCCGAGTTCGGCGCGCGTCTGGCTACATGGCACGGCGGCACAATGCGCAACGCTATCCCGTTCGAGTGCGAGGTGGTGCTCACACTGCCGAAGGAGAACGTAGAGGCGCTGAAGGAGAACGTAGAGGAATGGCGCAAGCTGTTCAACCACGAGTTCCGCACTATCGAGGAGAACATCCAGTTCTTCACAGAGGACGTGGAGACTCCGGCTTTCGAGACTCCAGAGGAGATTCAGGACAACCTGCTCGACGCTATCTACGGCTGCCACAACGGCGTGCTGCGCATGATTCCGGTATTCCCGTCTGTCGTTGAAACTTCTTCTAACCTCGCCATCATCGACATCGAGGGCGGTCACGCTTACTTCAAGCTGCTCGCACGCTCGGCTAACGAGAGCATGAAGGAGTACATCGCCACCACTCTCGAGTCTACATTCTCTATGGCTGGCATGAAGGTGGAGATGAGCGGCAGCTACGGCGGCTGGGACCCGAACACAGATAGCGAGATTCTGCACCTCATGGAGCAGCACTACCGCGAGCTCTTCGGCGAGGAGGCTATCGAGCAGGTAGACCACGCCGGTCTGGAGTGCTCTGTAATCCTCGGCAAATATCCGCATCTTGACGTTGTGTCGTTCGGTCCGACCATGCGCTCGCCGCATACCACATCTGAGCGCTGCCTCATCAAGACTATCGCTCCGTTCTGGGAACTTGTGAAGAAGACTCTTGCAGAGGTTCCTGCAAAGTAATTCCACCGCTCGCGTTCGCCGTCCGATCAGATTCCGTCCGCCATCCGATCAGATTCCGTCCGCCGTCCGATCGGATTGCGAACGCCGCCCAATGACATTATTCAAGCAACAACCCAACAAAATATTGAAAAATATAGCAGAAATCCTGAATAGAAAAGGCACAAGAGAGCATCTTCTGATGCTCTTCTTGTGCCTTCTTATGTATATCAACGTGGGCTACATGCACTACGAGGTCTACTTCTCTAAGATTTCGTCTGAGTGGTGCGGCACCCGACCGTTTCTGAGCGCATGGATAGACGTGGCGGCTACACTGCTGTTATTCTTACTGTGCACGGCGGGCAGGCGCAAGTCGGCATTCGTGCTCACTTACTCGACACTGATGGTATTCGTGGTGGCAAACATGGTCTACTCGCGCTTCTTCAACCGCTACATAACACCCGATGTGCTCGACGAGGCTGCCAACTTCAGAGGTTCTTGGTGGATGCAATACGTGCCACACGCATTCTGCTGGACCGACCTGTTGCTCGTGGTTACGACACTGCTGTTCGGTTGGGGCGTTAGACGTATCGAACCGAAGCGCACGCGCCGCGACTTGCTTTGGGTGCTGACACTTATAGTTCTGCCCTGCGTGCTCTACACGCTGAAACTTGCCGTTCACTGGCGCACGGCTGACGACGTGAAAGCATGGATAGACAGTATCGATTTCAGGGAGGACACGAAACTGGAATTCATGTTCAACCAGGAATATGCCATCATGCGCAACGGTATACTCCTCGGGCAGGTGTACGGCAACATAGCAAGTGCATCGAAGAACGTAGAACTGAGCGACGCGGAAGTGCGCGAGATAGGCGCTTTCATAAAGCAGAAAGCGGCAGACGCTAAGCCGCTGCCCGAGTCGCTACGCGTAAAGGGTAAACCGAACGTGGTGTTCATCATGGTAGAGTCGTATCTGTCGGTGGCGTCGCAGATGAAGATTGATGGCAAGGAGGTGACCCCCCTGCCTCAACGAGCTGATGAGAGATCCGAGAAACTACCACAATCTCAACGTCACATCTAACCGCGGAGGCGGAGAGTCGAGCGATGCGCAGATTTCCTACTTCACGGGACTGCTGCCGCTCCAATCGGAGATGTCGGTGCAGCGCATCATAAAGAACCGCGTGGCGGCTCTGCCCCGACTGCTGCACGAACAGAAGGGCTATCACACGTATATCACTATACCTACGAACCGCTTCTTCTGGCATCAGAACGAGGCTAACCTCAGCTACGGCATAGACCATACGATAGAACTGGGCAACTACGAGAACGGTTACTGGTGTCAGGACGAGGAGATATTCAACCGACTGCAGAACATAAAATTGCAAGAACCATACATGAACATAATACTAACGCTCAGCATGCACGGCAGCTACGACACCGACTTCCTCGCCGAGACACCCGTGAGGTCACCGCTCAACTACCCGAGTCGCTTCTCTGCAGAATTCTGCCACTATCTCGACAAGTGTTTCTACACCGACTTGCAGATAGAACGCTACATAGCCTATCTAAAACGCAGTGGGCAGTATGACAACACCGTGCTCATAGTCTGCTCCGACCACGAACCGAAGGAGGGCAGCTTGGGCATGGACGACTGGTCGATGAGCCTGCCACTGATAATAGCCAACACGCACATCGCTGCCGAAATGTTCTACGTGGGAAGTATAAACCAGATTGACCTCTACCCTACCATGCTCGACATGTTCGGTCTGCAATCTGAATGGAGAGGTATGGGACACAGTCTGCTACGCAAAGGTTACAACAACACCATAAGCGATACGCAACGGCGTATCTCTAACAATATCTTGCGCGGAGGGTTACGGCTCCTTCAACGCTAACGGCTGCATTGCAGCCGTTTTTTCGTTATATACGTCTATAGAAACACGGCGTGCACGCAGAGAACGCACGCAGGTGAAGTCGTTAAAGTAAGGGTCGTAAGTGACATACCAACGGTGATTGACTATATCACGACAACAGCGAAGCGCATCGTACACCTTGCGTATCGCCTTCTTGTTGACAACCGTGAGCATACGCCCGCCATCGTTAAGTTCGAGGGCAAGCACAAGGTGATATGTGGCAGGTGCTTTGTTGGCTTGAGCCGGTTTCAGCTTGGTTTCTTTGCCCGACGTGATGGTTATGTTCCAGCCGTGCTCGTTGTTCAACTGCTGCATAATCTGACGGAACACTTTGCCGTGCGACGATGTGTCGGAGATGTTTTTATACGCGATATAATAATGAATCATTTCGTGCAGCAGCGTCTCCTGATACTCGCGCTCCGAGCACTCGTAGTAGGTGCTGATGCGTATGGTGAAGTCGGTGTACGTCCAGCGCAGCAGCTTACGCACGCGGCGGCACGACATGGTGCCCAGTCGGGTGCGTGCCTTCGAAAGTGCAATACGAGGTACAGGCAGCTCATCGCCGAAATAATCGGCGTTGAACTGCCTGAACCATACGTGCAATATGTCTATAGTAAGCGCCATCCTACTCGGCGCAGTCAGGATAAACGGAGTGGAGATATGCGCTCACCTTGTCGGACACGACGGTGGCGAGCGCCACCTTGCCCTGCGGGTTGATGACGTAGACGGTAGGAATCCAGCCGATGTGGTAAGCCTTAGCCACGGGCGACTCACGCATCTGCTTCAAGTCGCTCACCTGCGTGTATTCGATGCCGAGCTTAGCCACGCCGTTCTTCCACGACTCCATATTCTTGTCGAACGACACGCCCACGAAAGCCACGCCCTTGGCGCCGAACTTCTTGTAGAGCTGCATGATGAACGGCGAGTCCTTGCGACAGTCGGGACACCACGAAGCCCAGAAGTCGAGCACGACGTAGCGTCCGCGCAGGTCTTTCAGCGCGAAAGGCTTGCCGTCGATGGTGTTCAGCGTGATGTCGGGCGCGTCTGCGCCTGCCTTCAGCAGGTCGGTGGCGTACTTCTGGTCGAGGTCTGTAGCCTTAGCCGCAGGAACTTCTGTCGGCGCCTGCGCATGGATGGCTGCGGGAGCTGCGATGAGCGCCAAAGCCATAAGCATAGTCTTGAGTGTATTCATATTCTTTGAGGTTTATTATCTATATGTTTGTTGCAAATGTATGAATAAAATTTCATTCGGCAAAGGTGGCGCGGATAAAAATGCGGCGCAGCGCTTGCAGGTAACAACTCTTTTACTTAAATTTGCAGAATTAAACAAACCGTAATAAGAATATGAAAAACAAGGTATCATTGGCAAACGCGGGCTACGCGCTTTTTCTTTTGTTCTTCGCACTGGAGCCGCTGTTGGGCAAGTGGGACGCTTACTGGTACGCCTTGTGCGGCTTGGCTGTGGTGTTAGGCGTAGTGCTCGTTGTGGGCATCGTGTGCATCTTCAGACGCAAGGTGTCTACGGACGACTGCATGGATGCAATTAAAAAACATTCGCCCGCCTGCTTCGTCTTCTGCCTCCTCGGCGCAGCGCTCAGCTATGTCTACGATGAGCAGATGTTCTATTTCTGGAATTTCATGGTGGTGCTCGAAGGGTCCAACTTCGTGGCGCGGCTATTCAAGAAGGCTTAAGAAACAAAAAAGCCCAGTACACTTCACAACGTACTGGGCAGGAAAGAGAGAGAAATTTATGCGTTAAGTTCGTTAATCTGACTTATCACTTCGTCGTTTGTGCGCTGCATCTTGAGGAAGATGCGGAAGGCGAAGATCAAACCGCAGACGCCACCGATGACACCGCCAACAATGCCGCCGTATGCAGCAGCTCGCGCAAAGTCGGGCGCGTCAGCTGGCATGTACATCCACACCTCTATGCCGCTCCACAAGAGCCAGACAACCATTACCGGTATCTCAATCATCATGTCTATAGAGCGCAGACGCTTCATGCGTGTGAGCTTCTTGATGGTGGTGAGAAGGTTGTTGCGACTGTAGTCGGCATCGCTGATAGCCGAAACGTTGATGCGATAGTCGGCGATGACGCTTACTATAACCACAGTCATGAGGAAGGCATAGTTGAGCCACGAAAGGTGGGCGTACTCCTTGATAGCGAGCCACGACACGGCGATGAGCGGCACGAGGCAGCACTCGAAGTAGACGTATCGCTTTATCCACGACATGCTCTTCTTCATCGAGCCTATAATCATCTTCTCGTTCACTATCTTCTGCTTGTCGAGCTGCGCCTTGAATTCTTCCATCTGCGAGCGCATAAGCTCGAGTTCGGTGTTTTGATTATTGTTTTCCATAATGGTCTTGTTTTTATTCGTTTGACATATTCTTCAGTTGCACTCTTATTCGCGCCAGACGCACAGAGACGTTCTTTGCGCTCAGGCCCACGATGTCGCCTATCTCGTCGTAGCTGATCTGCTCGAGCCAAAGCAGAACGATGGCTCTGTCGAGCGGCTGCAGTCGGGCTATGCGCTCGTGCAGCATACGCACTTGGGCGGTTGACTTTTCTTCATCGTTGAAATAGTCGACATCCATTGACAGCAAGGCTTTCCGGCGGCTTCGCTTCTTGCGGTCGATGGTGATGCAGGTGTTGAGGGTAACACGATATATCCATGTCTTGACGTCGCTCTTGCCGTGGAACGTCTCGTATCCGTTCCACAACTTGACAAGCACCTCCTGAAAGAGGTCTGCCACCTCGTCGGCATCGTTGGAGAACATGTAGCACACGGCGTATATCGTGCTACGGTTGTCTCTCACAAGCTGCGAGAATTGTTGCTCTGTAGTGTTCATATACTTGTTGTTTATTACTTTTTCTGCTATTTAGACGCACAAGTGGTGGAGTTTGCTACAGAAAAAGTTGTGTTTTTTCGAGGTATTAAAAAAAAGAATGGCTACAAGTTCTACTCTTCCGTCTGCGTCTTAGGCCAATTGACGAGGAAGAGTTTCTCCGTGGCGCGCGTAAAGGCGGTGTAGAGCCAGTGGATATAGTCGGGCGTGAGCATTTCGTCGGTCATATAGCCTTGGTCTACGTAGACGTGCGCCCACTGTCCGCCCTGCGCCTTATGGCACGTGACGGCATAGGCGTACTTTATCTGCAACGCATTGTAGAAGGGATCAGCTTTCAGACGCTTGTAGCGTTCGGGCTTGGTGCGCACATCGGCGTAATCTGCCATCACCTCGTCGAAGAGCTGCTGACTCTGTTCGCGTGTGAGCGCTGGTGCCTCGGTGGCGAGCGTGTCGGTGAGCGCCGTCACCTGCAACTCGTAGTTGTCGTAGTCGGGGAACTGCAGCCAGAGGTCGACGAAGTGGAAGCCGTAGAGGTCGCGGCGGTTGCGCACGCGCTGTATCACGGCACGGTCGCCGTTGGCTATGAACGCCGGTGCCGACGTGTCTTCAGCCTTCTTCTGCTCGGTCCAGTAGTAGCTGTTCTTCACAACCATAAGCCAATCGCCCGACGTCAGTTCCTCCTCGCGCCAAAGCACTTGGTTGCGTATGCCCTGATTGTATATATTGGCGCGCTTGTTGGAGCGCGTAACAACCATCGTCTCGTCCATGCCCACCTGCGAATAGCTCGTGGCGAGCGACTCGATGAGTTCGTCGCCGGGCACGCATACTATGTCGGGGAAGCCGCTGAAGCGTATCTTGGGCAGGGCTGTCGCCTCGTCGTGCGTAATCATCTGGCGTATCACCGTGGCGTTGTAGAGTATGCCCGACTGCTGGCTCTGGCGCAGCACCTCGCGAAGGTCGCTCTCGTAGACGGTGAGTCCGTAGCCGGAGATGAACGCTGAGGAGAGAGCCGGCGACTCCTCCTCGCCTACCGGCGGCAGCTGAGCCTTGTCGCCGATGAGCACCAGTCGGCAATTGCGACCCGAATAGACGAACTGCACAAGGTCGTCGAGCAGACAGCCCGTGCCGAACACCGATTCGCGCAAGCCTTCATTGGCTATCATCGACGACTCGTCGACGAGAAACAGCGTATCGGTCATCATGTTCGGGGCAAGCGAGAACGAACCGCCGAGCGACTGCTGGCGATAGATGCGGCGGTGGATGGTGGAAGCCTGCACGCCTGAGTTCAAAGCGAACACTTTAGCGGCACGACCCGTCGGCGCAAGCAGAACAACGCGCTGCTTCAATGCGAGCATCGTGCGCACTATGGCGCCGGAGAGCGTCGTCTTACCCGTACCTGCCGAACCGCGCAACAGCATTGCCACATGGTCGTCACGGTCGGCGAGAAACTCGGCGAAGGTGTCGATGGCGTGCTGCTGGTCGGCGGTAGGCTCAAAGCCGAGCGCCTGCACAATGAGTGTCTTATAGTTTATAGCGTACACTTCGGTTTCCTTTTTTAAAAAAGCTACGGCTGGCACAGCACGGTGCAGACACGGTCCTGGAAAGCGCGACCGTTGCTGTGGTGCTGTATGCCCTGGTTGATGATGGAGAATGCGAGGTGGTGTCCGTTGGCTGCCGTGCAATAGCCGGCAAGCGACGATACGCCCTGCACGGTGCCGGTCTTGGCGTGTACGTTGCCGGCGGTGAACACGCCCTTCATGCGCTTGCGTAGCGTTCCGTCTTCGCCGGCAATGGGCAGAGACGGGCGCAGGTGCATGTAGATGTTGTTGTTGCGGAACGCATAGCGCAGAAGTTGCACTTCGAGTTCAGCCGAGAGATAGTTGTAGAGCGAGAGTCCGCTGCCGTCGGCTATCTCGTAGCGTTTCGGGTTAAGCCCCACCTTCGATATCAGCTTGTTTATTATGCCGCGAGCTTGCTTTGCCGACGCATGCTTTGTGCCGGTAGACGCTGCCAACTGGTAGAACATCGACTCGGCGTAGAGGTTGTCGCTCTTCTTCATCATGCGCATCAGTATCTGGTCGATGGTGTGGAAGCGGCGGCAGATGCAAAAAGCGTCGCCGGGGCGCTGCGCCTCGCCTGCCTTGCCTTCAAAAACGATGTTGTCGGCAAGCAGGTTGCTCACAAAGCGCTCTACGAACGCGTCTTTCCTACTGATGAGCAGCGGCGAGAGCACGGGGCTGTCGTCGTCCCAGCACCATCCGGCGCCGAACTGGTCGGCGTCTTTCATCGACTTGTCGGCGTAGATATTGCCGCGAATGGTGTCGACGCCCATCTTGTGGATTGCTTCGACGAAGGCGCGCATGTCGTCGGAGTTGAAGCGCGGGTCGAAGCCGCCCACACAGTAGATGTCGCCCGTAAGCGTGCGGTCGCTCACCTCGCCAGTGTAGCACAGCTCGGTCTTGAACTGATAGCTGCCGCCCAAACGGTCGATGGCTGCTATCGCCGTGACGAGTTTCATCGTAGACGCCGGGCGCAGAAGCAGACGCGCGTTGTGACTGTAGAGCACCGAGTCGGCATCGAGGTCGTAAACCATCATTCCGACTGTACTTGTCTCGAACATATCGTGCTGAAGCAGATTGTCCAAGTGTTTTGCCACAGCAATATTCCACGGCAAAGCCTGCTCTGTCACCTTGAACGTGTCGGGCATAAGCGTGTCGGCTACCGCCGAACTGTCGTCTTCGTCAAACTCAATATCTGTCTGTGCCGTTGCTCCTGATGCGAAGAGGAACGCCACGAGGGTCAATACATATTTATATATATAGTCTTTCATCGTGTTATATGGTGCTTCTACACCACGTTTCTATTGACTTTTCCGTTGTTTTGGGGTTATTTTTGCTTCTACAAATACACTATACCTATTTCGGTTTCTGCGAATACTCAATGCTTATTTCTGCCTTTGCCTGCGACGTATTTCTTCGATGAATTCTTTTGTCTGCTGCGGCTGTGCATAAGTTATCTTTCCGCAACCGTATTCTATCACGATGTGGCGCGCCGTGAACAATGTGCCACGCACCGCACATGCCGCTATTATCTCGTTGACGGCAATAGTTGTGCTCTTGCCAAGTCTGCCACGTACTATCACGAGGTTGCCGTCTGCGGTGAATGTGTATGTGGTGTGTACCAAGCGGTCTACACCTGCCGCGCCAAGCAACAGACACACGAAGCCTAACGCAGGGGTTATGCCGCTGCGCACAAGGAAACACCATAGGGCCACAACTGCCAACAACACTATCGTGGCTATGCCCTGCAGGCTGACGTTATGATGGAATGTTCGGTTCATAATGCAAATCTACTATTTTTTTGTGATACAGACAAGCGATACACAACAAAACAGCCCGACCATCATTGCGACGAATGACGATCGGGCGATTTAATTTACATTTCTATTAAATCGTATATTCTAATTTCAGACTACTCGCAAATATTGGTTTTATTACTCGCAAATGCTGGTTTAGAAAATAGTGAGTGTGTAAAGATAGACCACCGCTGCGGGGAACGCCATCAGCGAAGAGTCGAAACGGTCGAGCATTCCGCCGTGACCGGGCAGGATGTTGCCAGAATCCTTGATGCCGATGGTGCGCTTGAAGAGCGACTCAACAAGGTCGCCCCATGTGCCGAAGAACACAACCACGAGGCCCAAGCCCATCCACTGCGGTATGCTGAGGGCCAGTTCCGCAGCGCCGTTGTGCAGAGAAGATGTCTCGTAGAGACCAACGCCTGCTGCAACAGCGAGTACAAGGATGCCGCCTCCGATGCTTCCTTCCCAACTTTTACCCGGACTAACACGCGGGAAGAGTTTGTGCTTGCCGAAGAGCGAACCGCTGAGGTAAGCGCCAGTGTCGTTTGTCCAAAGGAAAACGAACACGCTAAGCGGCAACAGATAGTTGTATACAACACCGTCTGCCCCCGCACGGAATGCGAGTACGTTGATTGTAGACAACGGCAATGCGATATACATCTGCGCAAGCATTGTATACGCCCAGTTGTTTATCGGATTCGGCGCCTTTGTGTAGAGTTCGGCGATGAACAGATAGACGATAGTAAGCAAGTAAGGGATGAACACTGCCGACGGAACGATGCCCGAGCAATAGCCAGCGATACTGAAGAACAAGTACACGCCGGCAACGGTGGTGATGAGACGGTTCGTTGTGACGCCTTCTATGTCGTTCACAATGCCCGTAAACTCCCAGATAGTGAGTCCGGTGACCAATGCGAACAGAAGTATCATCGCCTCCGGACGCAAGAAACACGTGACAATGGCTGCTACGAAGAGCACACCGGTGATGGCACGTACAATGAAGTTTTTCATTTTATCGCTCATAATGCTTACGTTTATTTGTTTTCTGTCTGTTCTGCTGCGTCGTCAGCTGCATTTTCCGCTGCATCAACCGGCTTTTCTACAGATTCAGCATCAGTATTTTCAGACTTGTCTGCAGAAAGTGCTGCCTGCTTCGCCAACGATTCCTCGTGTTCTTTCTGCGCCTGACGCACAGCCTCCGGCATATCCTCAAGTTTCGGTGTGTTGTCGTCGATGATTTCCTCAGAACGACTCACCCACGGACGCTTTCCGAAGATACGCTCCACGTCCTCTGCGAAGATAACCTCACGAGTCATGAGGAGTTCGGCGAGTTCGTTGTGACCCGCAGCGTGCTCCTTAAGCAAAGCCTTGGCACGTGCATACTCGTCGTTCACCATCTTCAGCACCTCGTCGTCGATGATCTTAGCTGTTGTCTCCGAGTAAGGACGCTGGAACTGATACTCCTGGTTGTTGTAGTAGCAGATATTCGGCAGACGATCGCTCATGCCGGCGTAGGCAACCATGCCAAAAGCCGACTTTGTAGCGCGTTCGAGGTCGTTCATAGCGCCGGTAGAAATGTGTCCGGTGAAGAGTTCTTCGGCTGCACGACCGCCAAGCAGTGCGCACATCTCGTCGAGCATCTGCTCCTTTGTTGTGATCTGACGTTCTTCGGGCAGGTACCAAGCTGCTCCGAGCGCTCTGCCACGCGGCACGATACTCACCTTAACGAGCGGATTGGCGTGCTCGCAGAACCAAGAAACGGTAGCGTGACCAGCCTCATGCAGCGCGATTGTGCGCTTCTCTGACTCAGTCATCACCTTTGTCTTCTTCTCCAGACCGCCGATGATGCGGTCAACTGCGTCGAGGAAGTCCTGCTTGCCTACCTTGCTGCTATTATGGCGTGCGGCGATAAGCGCCGCCTCGTTGCACACATTGGCTATATCTGCACCCGAGAAGCCCGGCGTCTGACGCGAGAGGAAGTCGATGTCCACCGTCTCGTCTATCTTCACCTTTCTCAGATGCACCTGGAATATCTCCTTACGCTCTGTAAGATCGGGCAGATCTACCGTAATCTGACGGTCGAAACGTCCGGCACGAAGCAATGCCTTGTCGAGCATATCGGCACGATTGGTTGCAGCGAGAATGATAACACCGCTGTTTGTGCCGAAACCGTCCATCTCTGTAAGCAAAGCGTTAAGCGTATTCTCACGCTCATCGTTGCCGCCCATTGCCGGATTCTTGCTACGTGCACGACCTACGGCGTCGATCTCGTCGATGAAGATAATGCACGGAGCCTTCTCCTTAGCCTGACGGAAGAGGTCGCGGACACGACTTGCACCCACGCCGACGAACATCTCCACGAAGTCGGAACCGCTCATAGAGAAGAACGGAACGCCTGCTTCGCCTGCCACTGCCTTTGCGAGCAATGTCTTACCAGTGCCCGGAGGGCCTACAAGAAGTGCTCCCTTAGGAATCTTACCACCAAGTTCGGTATACTTCTGCGGCTGCTTGAGGAAGTCGACAATCTCCTGCACCTCCTGCTTTGCGCCAACCTGACCCGCTACGTCCTTGAACGTGATGCCGAGGTCGTTGCCCTTCTCATACATCTGCGCCTTCGACTTGCCGACGTTGAAAACTCCGCCGCCAGCTCCGCCGCCGCCCATGCGGCGCATCATGAAGAGCCACAAGAAGACGAAGAAGATAATCGGACCGAAGGTGTAGAACAGCGTCATGAGTCCGGAGTTGGAGTCCTTCTCGTAGCTGAAATCGAGTATCTTGCCTCTCTTCATTGCAGAAGAGAGATAGTTGTCTACGCCGTCAACCGAGCCGTATGTAACTTCTACATACGGTTTCTGACCAACCTGCTGCGCCGACTTGCCGAACACGTCGCGGATTTTGTCCGGACGCACGTACATACGCAGCGTTCCGTTGTCCTTGTTCACAACCACACTGCGTGCGTAGCCCTTGTCGACATACACCTGAAACTTGGTGTACGTAGCTTCCTGACCAGCGGCACCGCCGTCGAAGAAGCCCTTGCCGCCATCTGTGAAGAACAGCAAAGCCAGCATCACGATGATAATCGTGTAGATCCAGTTCATGTTGAACTTAGGCATCTTCGGCTGGTTGTTATCGCCAGATGGATTATTGTTTGTGTTCATATTAACCTAACTATTAATCGAGATTCGGAATATTCGTAACCTTAGCGTCCTCCCAGAGGTTCTCAAGGTTATAGTAGTCGCGTGCTTCGGGTATGAAGATGTGCACGATAACCTCCACGTAGTCCATTGCCACCCAGTAAGCCTGCGGCAGTCCGACTGTATGTACCGGCTTTTCGCCAGCCTCGATGCGTGCCGTCTCGCATACAGAGTCGGCGATAGCCTCCACCTGCGAGGGCGAGTTGCCCTGACAGATTACGAAGTAGCTTGCTATATTGCCGTCGATACCACGGAGGTCGGCGATTGTGATGTCCTGTCCTTTCTTCTCTTGAATACCTTTTACGATGGCTTCAACCAACTTGTCTTTAATTTCCATTTACTATTGTCCTTGTTTAATGATATATTCTGATGTATATTTTCGGTGTATATTATATAATGTATATATTATTTAATGTGACTACATTTATATACCTGCTTTTTAAGCCGTACAAAGATACAGCGATTTATCCGAAAAACGACTTAAAACCACGGAAAATGGCTTTTTATTAGATTTTATTAAAAAAAATCAGCGAAAAATATTGCCGTTCTAAAAATTATTCGTAACTTTGCACTCGCAATAAGGGAACAAGTTGCAATAACATATTGGGATATGGTGTAATGGTAACACTGCAGATTCTGGTCCTGCCTTTCCTGGTTCGAGTCCGGGTATCCCAACTCAAAGCATTCATCTTTCAAAGATGGATGCTTTTTTTGTATACAATAAATACCCTATATTACTTTTTTTACGTAACTTTGCATGGAATAGGAGGTCTGCTGCCTTCTATCGTAAAAAAGGATTCAGAAGATTTCAAAAAGACATCAGTATATTTCAACAATATATGAGCACCGACAACTTGGAATTATTAGACAAGATACAGTATCCCGACGACCTCCGCAAGTTGCCCATTGAGCAACTGCCGGAGCTCTGCGCCGAACTGCGTCAGGACATCGTGAAGGAATTGTCCGTCAACCCCGGACACCTTGCGTCGTCGCTTGGCGTGGTGGAGCTGACGGTGGCGTTGCACTACGTGCTGAACACGCCCTACGACCGCATCGTGTGGGACGTAGGACATCAGGCGTACGGCCACAAGATACTCACCGGACGCAAGGACCAGTTCTACACTAACCGCAAACTGGGCGGCATACGTCCGTTCCCGTCCCCGAAAGAAAGCGAGTACGACACGTTCACGTGCGGACACGCCTCCAACTCCATCTCCGTGGCGTTGGGCATGGCTGTGGCTGCGCATAAGAATAACGACACAGACCGACACGTCGTAGCCGTAATAGGCGACGGCGCGATGTCTGGCGGACTGGCATTTGAGGGCCTCAACAATGTATCGTCGTCGCCCAACGACTTGCTCATCATCCTCAACGACAACGACATGAGCATCGACCACGCTGTGGGCGGCATGGAGAAATACCTGCTCAACCTCGACACCAACGCCACATACAACCGCTTGCGCGACCGCGCTTCGAAGTGGCTCCACTCGAAGGGCTATCTCAACGACGACCGTCGCAAGGGACTCATACGCCTTAACAACGCCATCAAGTCGGCGCTTGCCCACCAGCAGAACATCTTCGAGGGCATGAACATACGCTACTTCGGTCCGTTCGACGGCAACAACGTGGTGGAACTGGTGCGCATACTCAACCAGCTGAAGGACATGCGCGGCCCGAAGCTCCTGCACCTGCACACGGTGAAGGGCAAGGGATACAAGCCTGCCGAGGAAGCGGCTACGATATGGCACGCACCTGGCAAGTTCGACCCCGACACGGGCGAGCGACTCACCGGCGACACTTCGCAGCAGCCGCTGCGCTACCAGGACGTGTTCGGACGCACTATCATCGAACTTGCGAAGCAGAACCCGAAGATAGTGGGCGTAACGCCGGCTATGCCTACGGGTTGCTCTCTCGACCTGATGATGCACGAGATGCCCGACCGCGTCTTCGACGTGGGCATCGCCGAAGGACACGCCGTTACGTTCTCAGCCGGAATGGCTAAAGACGGACTGATGCCGTTCTGCAATATATACAGCGCCTTCTCGCAGCGCGCCTACGACAACATAGTGCACGACGCGGCGATACTCAATCTGCCGCTCGTACTGTGCTTAGACCGCGCCGGACTGGTTGGCGAGGACGGCGCTACGCACCACGGCGTGCTCGACATCGCCGCTTTGCGCCCCGTGCCCAACCTCACGCTCTGCTCGCCTATGGACGAGTGCGAGCTGCGCCGCATGATGTACACAGCTCAACTGCCCGACAAGGGCACGGTAGTGATACGCTACCCGCGCGGCAGAGGTGTGCGTCGCGACGACTGGCATTGTGAGCTTGAGGAGATACCCGTCGGCAAGGGCCGCTGCATACGCGAAGGCAACGATGTGGCGGTGCTCAGCTACGGACCTATCGGCAACGATGTGGAGAAAGCTATCAACGAGCTTGCCGCTGAGGGCTGCACACTCAGCGTAGCCCACTACGACATGCGCTTCTGCAAACCGCTCGACGAGGCGCTCCTGCAGGACATCGCAGCGAAGTTCAAGCGCATCATCACCATCGAGGATGCGCAGCGCACAGGCGGCTTCGGTTCGGCTGTGCTCGAGTGGATGAGCGACAACGACAAGCAGGTGAAGGTGGTGCGCATGGGCATACCCGACCGCTTCATCGAGCACGGCACCGTGGCTCAGCTTCAGCACATTGCGGGCATTGACGTAGAAGCAATCAAAGCCGAAATAACAAAGGGCTAACCGTAGGAGTCTACGGCATTCTTGCCGTAGACCTTGACTACTGAAATATAAATGATTGCAATGGCTTGCAATGGATGCTGTGTCATTATATTAAAATATATGTGACGCATTTGTAAAAATACGTAAAAACATCCTTAGTACAAAACTTTGTTGGTCATTTAACAATAAATAATATGAAGAAAATCTTAATTTCATTCTTATTTGTGTTGGTTTCGGCTGTTAGCGCCAACGCTCAGTTGCTTTATCGCGTGTCGGGTGCCGACCTTAAAAAGCCGTCGTACGTCTTCGGTACCTTCCACTTTGCCAACTCGCCTTTTGTCGACCAGGTTGCCGGTGTGCGCCAGGCGCTCGACGCTACCGACCAGGTGTATGGCGAATTGAATTTTGATGTTATGCTAAACCCGGACAGTATGCAGGTTATGCAGAAGCACATGCTCCTGCCGGAGGGCAAGACCTTGAAGACGGTGCTAACCCCCGACCAGTACAAAAAGCTTGATGCGGTGCTGGTAGACTATATGGGTGTAGGTCTAAGCAACCCTATGGTGGCTCAGCAGATGGGCAAGATGTCGCCCGCCACGCTGCTCACACAGCTTATGGTGTTGCAGTATCTCAAGGCTCACATGGGCGAGTTCGACCCTACAAACCTTATCGACCAGTACTTCCAAAAGCAGGCCAAGCAGAACAACGAACCTGTAGGCGGACTTGAGACGCTGTCGTTCCAGGCAAGTCTGTTGTACGGCGCGCCGCTCAAAAGACAGATCCAGCAGCTCGACTGCTTCCTTAACAACCTCGACTATTATGCCCAGTTTACCGAGCGCATGGTCAAGGCTTACTACGCACAGGACGTCAAGGCTCTGCTTGACCTTATGAACGAGAAGTTCAACACAACGTGCGACAGCACTCCTGAAGAGATGGCACAGCTGCTCGACAACCGCAACCTCGACTGGGCAAGTCGTATGCCTGCCATCATGAAGGCTGCCCCAACCTTGTTTGTTGTGGGTGCCGGACACCTGCCTGGCAGTAAGGGCGTGCTTAAGTTGCTGCAGGAAAAAGGATACACGGTTGAGGCTGTTAAGCCTTAACTGTATACAGAGACTACAATTTCGGGTTCTCCGATAGCTGGAGAGATATAAACTGGAGTTTATCGGGGAGGTTTATGTGAGTATATGGCAGGGCTTTGACAAAAACCGATAAAACCCCGTATATATTTTCCGAGTCTTCGACTTGCCTTACATATAGATAAAGCCTTACGAGAGCAAGCTCTCGACAGCTTTGTCTATATGTAAAGCAGTGGCACGATGTGCCCTCGTAAAATATATACGGCAATAAACATAAAAAACATTTGGTAGAGCGTTACTTGCGTGAAGGTGTGTCAAAACTCAAACAATGCGAGCTGAAAGCCCAAATTGCTCCTTCGGGGCGTACCACTTGCGACTTTTGACACACCCTCCTCCTACGCAAATCTCAACACCTCACCATCTCAACATCAAAATAAAAGAACATGAAAATCATTATATCTGGCGCATACGCCATCGGCTGCCACCTCGCACGACTGCTCTCGCGCGAACACGAGGACATCGTGGTTATGGACACCGACGAGGAGCGCTTCTCACATATCGGTTCTGACGTAGATATCCTCACGATGGAGGCATCGTCTACGAGCATCGAGGCGCTGAAGAACGCCGGTGCGGAGAAAGCCGACTTGTTCATTGCCGTGACACCCGACGAGAGCAAGAATATGAACTCATGCGTGTTGGCGAAGGCGCTGGGCGCCAAGAAGACCGTGGCAAAGATAGACAACGCAGAGTATATCGCGCCCGACCTGCAGGAGTTTTTCTCGCAGCTCGGCGTCAGCAAACTCATCTACCCGGAGATGCTTGCAGCCACCGACATCAACAACGGACTGAAGATGTCGTGGGTGCGCCAGCGCTGGGACGTGCACGGCGGAGCATTGGTGATGCTCGGCGTGAAGCTGCGCGAGACATGTACCATCCTCGACCGACCGATGCGCGAGATCTGCGGACCTGATGATCCGTACCACATCGTGGCTATCAAGCGCGCCGGCGAGACCATCATCCCGGGCGGTAACGACTGCCTGCAGATGTACGACCTTGCCTACTTCATGACTACCAAGCAGTACATACCCTACATCCGCAAGATTGTGGGCAAGGAGCACTACGTAGACGTGAAGAACGTGATGATTATGGGCGGCGGAGCGACAGCTGTGCGTACCGTGAAGACCATGCCTTCGTACATGGACGTGAAGATTATAGAAACCGACGAGCAGCGCTGCGAGCGCCTCAACGCCCTTCTCGAGGACGAGAAGGCGCTCATCATCAACGGCGACGGACGCGACCTCTCGCTGCTCATCGAGGAAGGCATCAAGAACACGCAGGCGTTCGTGGCTCTCACGGGCAACGCCGAGACCAATATCCTCGCCTGCCTTACGGCGAAGCGCATGGGTGTGCGCAAGACGGTGGCTATGGTAGAGAACATCGACTACGTGAGCATGGCTGAGAGTCTGGATATCGGCACAATCATCAACAAGAAGTCGATTGCGGCGAGCCACATCTACCAGATGATGCTCGACGCCGACGTTCACAACGTGCGCTTCCTCATGACCGCCAACGCCGATGTTGCCGAGTTCATACCGTCGGAAGGTTCGAAGGTGACGCAGAAGCCCGTGAAGGACCTCGGTCTGCCGGTAGGCATGACCATCGGCGGACTGGTGCGCGACGGCGTAGGTCTGCTTGTGTCGGGTAACACCATGATTCAGCCCGGCGACTCGGTAATGGTATTCTGCCACAACGTCAACATGAAGAAAATAGAGAAGTTCTTTCTGTAATGATAAACCTGAAACTTTTATATAAAATCATCGGTTCGCTGCTCTTCATCGAGACAACGATGTTCCTCGTGTGCCTTGGCGTCGCCATAGGCTACGAGGAGGAAGACGTTTTTCCGTTCGCTTGCTCAGTCATTATCTCTGCAAGCGTCGGCCTCACGATGCGTCTGCTTGGACGCAAGTGCGAAAACTCACTATCGCGTCGCGACGCCTATCTCGTAGTGACGCTCACCTGGGTAGTGTTCTCACTCTTCGGCACCCTACCCTTCCTCATTGGCGGCTACCTGCCGTCGTTCACAGACGCATTCTTTGAAACCATGTCGGGCTTCACCACCACCGGAGCCTCCATCATCGACGACGTCTCCACGCTGCCCCACGGCATATTGTTCTGGCGTTCGTTCATGCAGTGGATAGGCGGTTTGGGTATAGTGTTCTTCACCATCGCCCTTCTGCCCTCGTTTGTAGGCGGAAGCGTGAAGGTGTTCGCCGCCGAAGCAACGGGCCCTATCAAGACCAAGCTGCACCCGCGCCTCAGCACCAACGCCAAGTGGATATGGGTGGTTTATCTCTGCATCACGCTGCTCTGCATCGGTTCGCTGATGCTTGCCGGCATGACGCCGTTTCGCAGCATCAACTACAGTATGGCGACGGCGGCAACGGGTGGCTTCGCGGTAGACAGCGACTACTCGGTCTTCACGCCCGCCGTGCAGTACATCCTCACGTTCTTCTGCTTCGTATCGGGCGTCAATTTCACCTTATTATATATATCCGTCTCTAAGCGCAAGCTGTCCACGCTGCTCAAGAGTGCCGAGTGCCGTCTGTATCTCTCCATGGTTTTAGGCTGCGCTGCGTTCATAGCCTTCGAACTGATGTGGAAGAACGACTACGCTCTGGAGCCAGCCGTGCGCAGCAGTCTGTTCCATGTGGTGTCGTTCATCACCAGTACGGGTCTGTTGGCAGACGACCCTGCCAAGTGGGCGCACGTGACGTGGGTGGTGCTCGCCGTGTGTATGTTCCTCGGTCCATGCTCGGGCTCTACGGGCGGTGGCTTCAAGTGCATCCGCGGCGTCATGCTTCTAAAGGTGATAAAGAACGAGTTCCGCCAGATGCTCCACCCCAACGCCGTTCTGCCGGTAAAGATAGACGGTGTGAACGTGCCGCAAAGCAAGCGCGTAACGCTGCTGGCTTTCCTCACGAGCTACCTCATCCTGTGTCTCGTCTGCTCGTTTTCGATGATTGCGATGGGCATCGACAACACCAACTCCATCACCATCACGCTGAGTACGCTCGGCAACGTCGGACCGACGCTCGGTCTTGAAATCGGACCGACCATGTCGTGGAGCATTCTGCCCGACACGGCGAAGTGGATATGCTCCATACTGATGCTTATCGGACGTCTTGAGATCTTCACGGTTTTAGTCATATTCACTCCGCAATTCTGGAAGGAGAACTAAAGCAGAAGTTCTGAAGAAGAATCAAGCCGTAATATCTGTCAATCTGAAACCTATATTCCTATAATGAGTCATCGTGCTCCGAACGCAATCCAATCGGACACCGAACGCAATCTGATCGGACGGCGGACGCAATCCGATCGGGCGGCGGACGCAATCTGATCGGACACCGTACGGAGAACGATGACTCATGCTATATCTGCAAGCCCCTTCTTTTGTGCTTTTATTAGGGTTTGTTTAGTTTTTTCGTGCCTTTTTACTTGCTCCAAACTGCCATTTTTGCTATATTTGCAACCGTATCTTTGATACTTTTGCATTGAAACAAATTTACTACTAACATAATATCTTACACTATGGCAAAAACAAAGCAGATTGTAGAGTGTGTGCCTAACTTCAGCGAAGGCCGCGACTTGAACGTTATTCGTCAGATTACTGACGCAGTGGAGAGCGTTAAGGGTGTTAAGTTGCTCGACGTAGACCCGGGCGAGGCAACCAACCGCACAGTCGTAACCTTCGTTGGCGAACCCGACGACGTCGTGGAGGCTGCTTTCAGAGCAGTGGGCAAAGCCGCTCAACTTATAGATATGCGTCAGCATCACGGTGCGCATCCGCGTATTGGCGCCACCGATGTACTGCCGATTGTTCCGGTGAGCGGCATCACGCTTGAGGAGTGCGCAGAGATTTCGCGCCAGCTCGCCAAGCGCATCGCCGACGAACTCAATATTCCGTGCTATTGCTACGAGGCTGCGGCGTTCAAGCCGGAGCGCAAGAACCTCGCCGTGTGCCGCAAGGGCGAATACGAGGGCATCGCCGAGCGTATCGACGACGACGCTGAGGCGCCCGACTTCGGCAGACGTCCGTTCGACGAGCAGGTGGCTCGCACTGGCTGCACCGTCGTAGGAGCACGCGACTTCCTCATCGCCGTCAACTTCAATCTTAACACTACGTCTACACGCCGCGCCAACGCCATCGCGTTCGACGTGCGAGAGAAGGGTCGCCCCATGCGCGAGGGCAACCCAATCATCGGCAAGAAACTCTGCTACGCCGACGGCACACCTATCATGAAGCCCGGCACGCTGAAGTGTACGAAGGCTATCGGATGGTATATCGACGAATACGGCATCGCTCAGGTGTCGATGAACATCACCAATATCAATGTAACGCCGCTGCACAAGGCGTTCGACGAGGTGTGCCGCTGCGCTCAGAACCGCGGCGTGCGCGTTACGGGCACAGAGATTGTGGGTCTCGTGCCAGAGCGCACCCTGCTCGAAGCCGGTCGCTACTTCCTTGCCAAGCAGCAGCGCTCGGCAGGCATCCCGAAGAAGGACATTCTCGACATCGCCATCAAGTCGCTCGGACTCTCCGACCTCAAGGAGTTCAAGCCCGAGGAGAAGATTATAGAATACGTTATGGCGGCTGGCGAAGAGAAGCAGAACCTGCTCGTAGACCTCACCGTGAAGGGCTTCGCCGAGGAGACATCGCGCGAGAGTCCGGCTCCTGGAGGCGGATCGGTTTCGGCATACATGGGCGCACTGGGCGCATCGCTGGCTACGATGGTGGCTAACCTGTCGAGCCACAAGCCGGGATGGGACGACCAGTGGGACGAGTTCGCTGCCGTTGCCGAGGAAGGCATAACTCTGCAGGAACGTCTGCTCCACCTCGTAGACGAGGATACAGAGGCGTTCAACCGCATCATGGCTGCCTTCGGAATGCCGAAGAACACGCCCGAGGAGAAGGCTGCACGCTCGGAGGCTATACAGACCGCTACGCTCTTCGCTACGGAGGTGCCGCTGGAGACGATGAAGGCTTCGTACGAGGTGTTCGACGTTTGCCGCAAGATGGTAGAGAAAGGCAACCCGAACAGCGTGTCGGACGCTGGCGTGGGCGCTTTGGCAGCGCGCGCAGCTGTGCTCGGTGCAGGAATGAACGTGAAGATTAACGCCGGCTCGCTGAAAGACCGCGAAAAGGCTGAAGCGCTCATCGCCGAGGCTAACGAGCTTATAGCCAAGGCAAACAGCGAAGAGGCTGAGATTATAAAGCTCGTTGAAGAGAAACTGTAGCCCCTCCCCGCCCTCCCCATCGGGGAGGGAGAGCAGGCTGCGAAACAATTAACCATAGCCCAACTCACACCCTCCCCGACGGGGAGGGATGGGGAGGGGCTTCTAAAACATTATCCTATGACATTTGCAGAAGAGATACGCTTGGGCATACCCGACTTCCTTCCCGAACCGATGCCCTACGACCCGAATATAAATCATGCGCCGAAGCGCAAGGAGATACTCAACCACGAGGAGAGGAAGCTGGCGCTGCGCAACGCACTGCGCTACTTTCCGAAACAATTGCACGCACAACTGGCGCCGGAGTTCATCGCCGAGCTCGACACGTACGGACGCATATACATGTACCGCTATCGTCCTACATACGATATGTACGCACGCCCCATCGACGAATATCCGCATCGCTCCGAGCAGGCTGCTGCCATCATGCTCATGATTCAGAACAACCTGAACCCCGAAGTGGCTCAGCATCCGCACGAGCTTATCGTCTACGGAGGCAACGGCGCCATCTTCCAGAACTGGGCGCAGTATCGACTCACAATGAAATATCTCAGCGAGATGACCGACGAGCAGACGCTCGTGATGTACTCAGGTCATCCGCTCGGACTCTTCCCGTCGCATCCGAACGCTCCGCGCGTAGTGGTGACGAACGGAATGGTGATACCAAACTACTCGAAGCCCGACGACTGGGAGCGCCTGAACGCTCTCGGCGTGAGCCAGTACGGACAGATGACTGCCGGATCGTACATGTACATCGGCCCGCAGGGCATCGTGCACGGCACAACCATCACCGTACTCAACGCGGCGCGCAAGCAGCGCAGCGAGAAGGGCGGACCGCAGGACATTCGCGGCATGCTTTTCGTGTCGTCGGGTCTGGGCGGCATGTCGGGCGCTCAGCCTAAGGCAGGCAACATCGCCGGCGTGGTGAGCGTGGTGGCAGAGATTAACCCGCTGGCGGCAAAGAAACGCTATGACCAGGGCTGGGTGGACGAACTGCACGACAATCTCGACGAACTCATACCTGCCATAAAGCGCAGCGTGGTGGAGAAGCGCACGGTGTCGATGGCTTACGTGGGCAACGTGGTAGACCTCTGGGAGCGTCTTGCCGACGAAGGCGTACATGTGGACATAGGCAGCGACCAGACCTCGCTCCACAACCCGTGGGCAGGTGGCTACTATCCTGCCGACCTCACGCTCGAGGAGTCGAAGACGATGATGGCTGAGAACCCCGACGAGTTCCGCAAGCATGTGCAGGCGTCGCTGTGCCGCCAGGTGGCTGCCATCAACCGCCTCGCCGCCAACGGCATGTACTTCTTCGACTACGGCAACGCATTCCTCCTGCAGTCGAAGCGCGCAGGTGCCGACATCTGCACAGAGGACGGCAAGTTCCGCTATCCGTCGTACGTGCAGGACATCATGGGACCGATGTTCTTCGACTACGGATTCGGTCCGTTCCGCTGGGTATGCACATCGGGCGACCCTGCCGACCTTGCCGAGACCGACGAGATTGCGGCACGCGTGCTTGAGGAGATAATGAAGAACTCTCCCGACGAGATAAAGGGACAGATGGCTGACAATATCCACTGGATTGTGGAGGCAGGCAGAAACCAGCTTGTAGTGGGCTCGCAGGCTCGCATCCTCTACGCCGACGCTGAGGGTCGCGCAAAGATTGCGCTGGCGTTCAACGAGGCTATACGCAAGGGCGAGATAACCCGACCCATCGTGCTCGGACGCGACCATCACGACGTATCGGGCACCGACTCGCCGTTCCGCGAAACAAGCAACATCTACGACGGTTCGCAGTTCTGCGCCGACATGGCTGTGCAGAACGTCATCGGCGACTCGTTCCGCGGCGCTACATGGGTGTCGCTGCACAACGGCGGCGGCGTAGGCTGGGGCGAAGTGATAAACGGCGGCTTCGGCATGGTGATAGATGGTAGCGCAGACAGCGACCGACACATCACGGAGATGCTGTTCTGGGACGTGAACAACGGCATCGCACGCCGTGCATGGGCACGCAACGAAGGCTCTATCCACAGCATAGAGCGCGAGATGAAGCGTTCGCATGGACTGCAGGTTACGATGCCGAGCATCGTTGACGACGACATCATCAATCTAATATAGGGAATATCAGGGGGTGCACTTGTCTCAAGTGCACCAACAAAGTAGCAAATGCACCAACCAAGAAGAATAGTGCACCAACAAAGAAGAATAGTGCTAACAGACATATTGGTGCACTTGAGACAAGTGCACCCCCTGAATAGGCACCCCCTGAATAGGCACCCCTTCCTCAACAACCAAATAAGAAACAACAACAATGAAAAAACATCAGATTTCAGCCGAGCATCTCTCAATCGAGCGTATTGGCGAGGTGGTTTATGGCGGCTACAAGATAGAACTGAGTGACGACGCGCAGAAGCGCATCGTGAAGTGTAGAGAGTATCTCGACCGAAAGATAGCGGAGACCACCGCTCCTATCTACGGCGTGACGACGGGCTTCGGCTCGCTCTGCAACGTGAGTATCGGCGCCGACGACCTGGCGCAGCTGCAGATAAACCTCATGATGTCGCACGCCTGCGGCACGGGCGACCGTGTGCCTAACGACATCGTGAAGATTATGCTGCTCTTGAAGATACAGTCGCTCAGCTACGGCTTCTCTGGCTGCCAGCTCGTAACCGTGAACCGACTCATCGACTTCTTCAACAACGACATATATCCTGTGGTATACATGCAGGGCTCGCTCGGCGCATCGGGCGACCTCGTTCCGCTGGCTCACCTTACGCTTCCGCTCGTCGGTCTCGGCGAAGTGGAGATAGACGGCAATGTGATTAGCGGCGAGGAGATGCTGCAGAAGTACAACTGGCAGCCTATCCAGCTCGCCTCGAAAGAGGGCCTGGCGCTGCTCAACGGCACGCAGAACATGGGTGCGTTCGCTGTCTGGGCGCTGCTGCAGTCGCATCGCCTGAGCGATTGGGCTGACAAGATTGCGGCAATGTCGCTCGACGCCTACTACGGACTCACGGCGCCTTTCACCGACGCTGTGCATCAGGTGCGTCCGCACAAGGGACAGATTGTCACAGCGGCTTGCATGAGAGAGCTACTCAAGGGCAGCGAGATTGTGGAGAAGCCGAAATCGTACGTGCAGGACCCGTATTCGTTCAGATGCATTCCGCAGGTTCACGGCACGGTGAAGGACACCATCGCGTACGTCGACTCGGTGATTGACGTCGAGGTGAACTCGGCAACCGACAACCCGACCGTTTGTCCTGACGAAGACCTCATCATCTCTGCCGGCAACTTCCACGGCGAACCGATAGCCATGCCGATGGACTTCCTCTCGATAGCCATGTGCGAACTCTCGAACATCTCTGAGCGTCGCATCTACAAGCTCATCAGCGGCACACGCGGTCTGCCGAGCTTCCTCGTAGCAAGTCCGGGTCTGAACAGCGGTTTCATGATTCCGCAGTACACAGCCGCATCGGTGGTGAGCCTCAACAAGTCGCTCGCTACGCCGTCGTCTGTAGACAGCATCCCGTCGAGCCAGGGTCAGGAAGACCATGTGAGCATGGGTGCCAATGCAGCCATCAAGCTATATAAGGTGGTGCTCAATACGGAGCGCGTGCTTGCCATCGAACTCTTCAACGCGGCTCAGGCTCTCGAGTTCCGCCGTCCACTGAAGTCGTCGCCGGCTGTAGAAGCTATCTTCGAAGACTACCGCAAGGTAGTGCCGTTCATTGTGCGCGACGAAGTAATGTATCCGCACATTGCTAACTCAATCGAATTCTTACGCAAATGAGATTATTAGTTAAGAATATAAAAACTCTCGCTGGCATCGAGCATGCGCCGAAGCTGCGCTTGCAGGGCAAGGAGATGTCTGCGTTCAACACTATCGACGACGCGTGGCTGCTCGTAGAAGACGGTCGCTTCGCTGCGTTCGGTAGTGTTGCAGACGGTATGCCGACGGGCACCTTCGACCAGACCATCGACGCTGAAGGCGGAATGGTTCTGCCGTCGTGGTGCGACTCGCATACGCACATCGTCTTCGCAGGAAGCAGAGAGCGCGAGTTCGTCGACAAGATAAACGGACTGAGCTACGAGGAAATAGCGCGTCGCGGAGGAGGCATACTCAACTCAGCCGACTTGCTGCACAACACTTCAGAGGACGAACTGTTCCGCCAGGCTATGCAACGACTCGACGAGGTGATACGCAAGGGAACGGGCTGCATAGAGATAAAGAGCGGCTACGGACTGAACCTCGACGACGAACTGAAGATGCTGCGCGTCATACAGCGCATGAAGGAGGCGTCGCCTGCAAAGATTGTGTCTACGTTCCTCGGAGCGCACGCCGTAGCTCGCGGCATAACGCAAAGCGACTACGTGAAGCTCATCATCGACGAGATGATACCCGAAGTGGGTCGCCAGCATCTCGCCGACTTCATCGACGTGTTCTGCGACCGCGGCTTCTTCACGCCTGAAGAGACGGGACGTATGCTCGAAGCGGCTGCCCGATGGGGCATGCGACCGAAGATTCACGCCGACGAACTGGCTTCGTCGGGCGGTGTGGAAATCGGCGTAAAGCATGGCGCATTGTCGGTAGACCATCTGGAGAGTATGACCGAAGAGGAAATAGACATTCTGCTTGGCAGCGAGACGACGCCAACTGTCCTGCCCGGCACGTCGTTCTTCCTCAACATGCCTTACGGCAAGGGCCGCAAGATGATTGACGCAGGCTTGGGCATAGCCGTAGCGAGCGACTACAATCCTGGTTCAACGCCGTCGGGCGACATGAAGTTTGTGGTCTCGCTTGCTTGCATCAAGATGCGCCTGCAACCCAACGAAGCGCTCAACGCCGCAACGCTCAACGGCGCCTATGCTATGGGCGAAAGCCACGACTACGGAAGCATCGCGAAGGGCAAGGTTGCCAACTTCTTCATCACCACCCCGCTGCCGTCAGTCGACTTCATTCCGTATGCCTACACCACGCCGATTGTGAAAAAGGTGGTGCTCGGAGGAAAGGAATTTTGAATTGTGAGTTTTTTTGCGTAATTTTGTAGTCATTATACTATAAAGCATTCAACAATAAAAAACGCAACAGCACGATGGAAGACTTCATACACCTGCACGTACACACCTACTACTCCATTCTCGACGGACAGTCGCCTGTGGAAAAGCTTGTCGACAAAGCCGTGGCTAACGGCATGCGCGGCATGGCTATCACCGACCATGGCAATATGTTCGGCGTGAAAGAGCTGTTCAACTACTGCAACAAGATAAACGGCAAGCTGAAAGACCAGGGCAAGGAGCCTTTCAAGCCTATCTTCGGTTGCGAGATGTACGTTGCGCGCCGCACCAAAGCCGACCGTGTCAAGGAGAAGGGCGACGCGGGCGGCTATCACCTCATCGTGCTTGCGAAGAACTACCACGGATACAAGAATCTCATCAAGCTCGTTTCGCGTGCCTGGGTGGACGGTTTCTACTCTAAACCGCGTACCGACAGAGCCGACCTCGAAAAGTATCACGAAGACCTCATCGTCTGCTCGGCATGTATCGCTGGCGAGGTGCCGGCGAAGATACTGAAGGGCGACATACCCGGTGCTCGCGAAGCCATCGAATGGCATAAGCGTGTGTTCGGCGACGACTACTACCTGGAGCTTCAGCGCCACGAGGTGAAAGATCCCAACCAGCGCGCCAACCGCGAGACATTCCCGCTGCAGCAGCGCGCCAACAAGGAGATTCTGAAACTCGCAAAGGAGTACGGCATAAAGGTGGTCTGCACCAACGACTGCCACTTTGTCGACCAGGAGAACGCCGAGGCTCACGACCACCTGCTCTGCCTATCTACGGGCAAAGAGCTTAACGACCCTACGCGTATGCTCTACTCTAAGCAGGAGTGGTTCAAGACTCGCGAGGAGATGAACGAGATATTCGCCGACGTGCCCGAAGCGCTTTCCAACACGCTCGAGATATTGGATAAGGTGGAGACCTACTCCATCGACCACTCGCCTATCATGCCGTTCTTCCCCATCCCGGCGGAGTTCGGCACGGAGGAGGATACCCGCAAACGCATCTCGCCCGAAGAACTCTTCCGCGAGTTCACTACCGACGAGAACGGCAAAGAGATAATGTCTCACGAGGAAGCCGAGAAGAAGATAAAGAAGCTCGGCGGCATCGACAAGCTCTACCGCATCAAGTTCGAAGCCGACTATCTCGCGAAGCTCGCCTACGACGGAGCGAAACGTCTCTACGGCGAACCGCTCTCCGACGAGGTGTACGAGCGAGTGAAGTTCGAGCTGCACATCATGAAGACGATGGGTTTCCCGGGCTACTTCCTCATCGTGCAGGACTTCATCAACTCGGCTCAGGACGAGCTTGGCGTCATGGTAGGTCCAGGCCGTGGATCGGCAGCCGGTTCTGTTGTCGCCTACTGCTTGGGCATCACCAAGATCGACCCTATCAAATACGACTTGCTGTTCGAACGTTTCCTCAACCCCGACCGTATCTCTCTCCCCGATATCGATACCGACTTCGACGACGACGGACGCGGCAAGGTGCTCGAGTGGGTGGAGGACAAGTACGGACACGATAAGGTGGCGCACATCATCACCTACGGCACGATGGCTACGAAGAACTCTATCAAGGACGTGGCTCGTGTGGAGAAGCTGCCGCTCGACATATCCAACCGTCTCTGCAAGGCAATCCCCGACAAGTTGCCCGACGGAATGAAGATGAACCTCACCAACGCCATCAAGTGCGTGCCCGAGCTACGCGAAGCCGAAGCCAGCGCCAACCCGCAGATGGCAAACACCATAAAGTACGCAAAGATGCTCGAGGGCACCGTTCGTGGAACGGGCATCCACGCCTGCGGCACCATCATCTGCCGCGACGCCATCAGCGACTGGGTGCCTGTGTCTACGGCTGAAGACAAGAGCGACCCAGGACATAAGTTGCTCGCCACCCAGTACGACGGACACGTCATCGAGGAGACAGGACTCATCAAGATGGACTTCCTCGGACTCTCCACCCTGTCTATCATGAAGGAGACCGTTGAGAACATACGCCTCACCCACGACGGCTTCACGCTCAACCTCGACACAATACCTATCGATGACGAACTCACATACAAGCTCTATCAGGAGGGACGCACCATCGGCACGTTCCAGTTCGAGTCGGCTGGTATGCAGAAGTATCTGCGCGAGTTGCGTCCTACGGTGTTCGAGGACCTCATCGCCATGAACGCCCTCTACCGACCGGGACCTATGGACTACATCCCCTCGTTCATCGCCCGCAAGAACGGCAAGGAGCCTATCACATACGACATCCCCTGCATGGAGAAGTATCTGAAGGACACCTACGGCATTACGGTCTATCAGGAGCAGGTGATGCTCCTCTCGCGCCAGCTTGCCGACTTCACCCGTGGCGAGTCCGACGCTCTGCGTAAGGCGATGGGTAAGAAGAAGAAAGCCATCGTAGACGCCATGAAGCCGAAGTTCATCGAGGGCGGCAAGAAGAACGGACACGACCCGAAGGTGCTCGAGAAGATCTGGGGCGACTGGGAGAAGTTTGCGTCATACGCCTTCAACAAGTCGCACGCCACATGCTACTCGTGGGTGGCTTACCAGACGGCGTACCTCAAGGCCCACTATCCCGCCGAGTTCATGGCTGGCAATATGAGCCGATGCCTCAACGACATCACAAAGATTACGAAACTCATGTCCGAATGTCAGGCTATGGGCATACCCTGCCTCGGTCCTGACGTCAACGAGTCGGAGCAGAAGTTCTCTGCCAACAAGAAAGGCGAAGTGCGCTTCGGACTCTCCGCCATCAAGGGCATGGGCGAGGCTGCTGCCACCAACATCATTGCCGAACGACATAAGAACGGACAGTACAAGGACATCTTCGATTTCGTGCAGCGTGTCAACCTCTCCGCCGTCAACCGCAAAGCGATGGAGTCGCTCGCTCTGAGCGGCGGCTTCGACTCGTTCGGCATCCGCCGCGAACAATACTTCGCCCAGAACGCCAAGGGCGACACCTTTGTCGAGACACTGCTGCGCTACGGTCAGGTATACCAGTCGGAACAGTCGTCGATGCAGAACTCGCTGTTCGGCGACATGGGCGGCGTGGAGATACAGACGCCGCCGGTGCCCGAGTGCGAGCCGTGGAGCACCATGGAACTGCTGAAGCGCGAACGCGAATTGGTGGGCATCTACCTCTCCGCACATCCGCTCGACGACTACGCCGTCGTGCTCAAACACATGTGCAACCTCAATTGCACGCAGATTGGTCGCGAGATGGACAAGAAGGCGTTCGCCTCAATCGAAGAACTCACCTTCGGCGGCATCATCACCTCCGTCTCTCAGCGCTGGACCAAGACCAACAAACCGTTCGGCATCGTCACCATCGAAGACTTCGAGGGCCAGGGCGAGCTGGCACTCTTCGGCGAGGAATGGACAAAATGGCAGAGCATGCTGCAGGAGGAGTATCACGTCTACATCACAGCGCAGTGCGTGCAGCGCTTCCGCAACAACCCCGATGCCTACGACATGGTGATAAAGAAAATCGAATTCCTCAGCGACGTGAAGGAGAAGTCGATAGAGAAGTTCACGGTATACATGGACGCCACGATGTTCAACGACGCACAGCTCACCGACCTGGAAACAACGCTCAAGAGCTCCGACGGCAAGGTGCCGCTCTACATCAACATCCACGACGCCAAGAACAACACCAACATACAGCTCTACAGCCGCAACATAACGGTCGACGTGAACAAGAAACTGCTCACCTCGCTCGACGAAATGGCAGAATTGGGCGTGCGCTATGGCATCAACTAACAATTATCAACAGATTGGCACAGACTTTGATATATAATCATTATCTGTAAATAAGATAAGCTGCATCTCAACAATAAAAATAAGTGGCCTTATTTTGTATTGTCTTCGATTTGCATTATCTTTGCATCGTATTATCTTTGCATCGCATTGTCATTAAATAAAGAATAATCACTAACAAAAAAACGAATACAACTATGGAAGTAACAATCACAACAGAGAACATCGAACAGTACAGAACTGGCGATCTGCCATTGGTAGTAGACCTTTGGGCTACATGGTGCGGTCCTTGCCGCATGATCGCTCCTATCGTTTCTAAGCTCGCAGAGGAGTACGACGGCAAGATCGTTGTAGGCAAGTGCGACGTAGAGGAGAACGACGACGTAGCAGCTGAGTACCGCGTACGCAACATCCCGACACTGCTCTTCTTCAAGGGCGGCGAACTCGTAGGCAAGCACGTAGGTGCCATCACAGAGGGCGACCTTCGCAAGAAGTTCGACGAACTCCTGTAATCCCTGGGGGTGCACTTGTCCCTTATAGGGGGTGCAGTTGTCTCAACTGCACCAATTTGCCAGTTAGTGCATTCTACTTGGTTGGTGCAGTTCTTGCTCTGGCAAGCGGCAAAGCCGAGCGGAGACAACTGCACCCCCTTATACAACGCCGAAACAGCCGACAGGTTGTTTCGGCGTTTTTCTTTTGCCATTATTAATGTTCCAATTCTCCATTCCCAGCCTATAAATTGCTGCAAAACGACATCAAAACCAACAAAAAGTTTGTCACTTCCATAAAAAAGCGGTAACTTTGCACAGAATATATGTACCCGTGCAATGGCTCATGCGGTGCATCCGACTTTACGACAACCGATTATCAACAACTAATTTACACATACCCCAACCAAACAATGATTAAGAAGATAAAGAAACTGAAGAAAATACGCCTTCACCGCGAAGGAACCGACACACTCGTTTATGGCTTCATCGTTATTGCGGCAATCGCATTGCTGCTCTGGCGCTTCATAGACAGCAAGGTGCCGTTCTGGTGCTTCACCGCAGTCATGGGCACCGTCTACTGCATCGTCATCAACTTCTTCCGCTGCCCTATCCGCTTCTTCCCCGAAGAAGACACAACGGGACTCGTGGTAGCGCCGGCAGACGGACGCATAGTAGTGATCGAGGAAGTCGACGAGGACGTCTACTTCCACGAGCGCCGCATCATGGTGAGCATCTTCATGAGCCTCTTCAACGTACACGCCAACTGGTTCCCCGTTGACGGCAAGGTGAAGACCGTAGCCCACCACAACGGCAACTACCACAAGGCGTGGCTCCCCAAGGCGAGTGAGGAAAACGAGCACGCCGACGTAGTCATCACCACCCCCGAAGGCACCGACATCCTCTGCCGCCAGATAGCAGGCGCAGTGGCTCGCCGCATCGTCACCTACGCCAAGGCAGGCGAAGACTGCTACATCGACGAGAACCTGGGCTTCATCAAGTTCGGTTCACGCGTCGACGTCTACCTGCCGCTCGGCACAGAAATCTGCGTCAAAATGGGACAGCTGACCACCGGCAACGGAACTATTATCGCCAAACTCAAATAAGATAAAGAATGGCTAACTTTATAACACGCAACATACCCAACACCCTTACATGCGGCAACCTTGTTTCGGGTTGCATCGCAACCGTAATGGCACTCGGAGGCGACGCACGCTATGCGCTGATATGGATTATCATCGGCGCCGTGTTCGACTTCTTCGATGGCATGAGCGCCCGCTTGTTCGGCGTCTCGTCGCCCATCGGCAAAGAGCTCGACTCGCTTGCCGACGACGTGACGTTCGGCGTAGCGCCCTCAGCAATAGTCTTCGCCCAGTTGAGCGTGATGGAATACCCCACGGTGCTTGCCAGCGTAGAGCCGTACATCCCCTACTGCGCATTCCTTATCGCAGCATTCTCAGCCCTTCGCCTCGCGAAGTTCAACCTCGACACACGCCAGACCACCTCGTTCATCGGCATGCCCACCCCTGCCAACGCCCTCTTCTGGGGTTCGCTGCTCGTCTCACAGCCCACACTCGTCGAGTCGTCGGCATGGATGATACCCGCAATACTGCTGCTCGTAGTGCTCACAAGCCTCCTTTTGGTCAGCGAGCTGCCCATGTTCGCCCTTAAGTTCAAGCAGTGGGGATGGCGCGGCAACGAGCTTCGCTATTCGTTCATCGCCCTCTCCGGCGTTGTCATCGCCCTCTTCGGCGTAATCGGCGGCATGTGGATAGTCATCACCCTCTACTTCCTCACCTCCGTAGTGGCTGACATCGTGAGCCGCACACACGCAACGGTCGACATCGAGAAGTAGAAAGCATCAAGAGAGTGAAAACGGATTGTAGTACCTAAAACCCATTCCTATGTCATTCATCGGACTATTTCTGAAAAGCATATTCATCATGGTGCTTATGATTGCCGTCTTCCTTATCGGCATCATCAGTTTCCTCTATCTGCGCGTGAAGCGCATGACGAAGCAGTTCCGCAACGGCACCAACTCCAACGCCAACCGCACCAACACCCGACGCCAGCAGCAAAACACCACATCGGGCAGCACGAAGCGCCGCAGCGCCGAATACGACGACGGCGTAGTAGTAGAAGAAGAACTCTACGACGAGCGCTCACCGCGTCAGGCTAACCGCAAGATTTTCGCCAAAGACGAGGGCGAATACGTGGAGTTTGAAGAGGAAAAGGAAGAGTAAGAGTAAAAAGGTAAAAAAGTAAAAGAGTAAAAAGGTTTATATAATACACTTTTGCGTTTTTATCTTCCATCTACCATTTTTCCGCCATTTTCCGCCGCAACTTATTTGCGGAAGAGTTGCTCAGTGTCAGCAACGTCAGTCATGCGCAATTTGCCGTCTGAGGCACGAAGCTTCAAACGGTTACAATTCGTAACCATTTGATTACCTTCCTTAGAAGGTCTGCAACCTCAACTATATCCTTTACTTAACCGGGGTTGTCACATCCTCCATATAGATAATCTTATCACCCCATCCGTCTCCGAATATGCTCGGCGAATGAGTGGTGATGAGTTTCTATTTCTTTAATTTTGGAGTATGTCATAACATTGTTTGTTTACAGTGTCCACCTTATTCAAGCAAGCACTCGTTATTAATGATACGCATGCAAAGTTAATATATTTTCCACCCAAAAGCAAGATTTCGACCGAACTATGTCCTCCACTTTGTTTCTGACGGCAGAGATTGATTGCGGCGAGGTGCTTGATGATAAAGACATAAAAGGATAATAAAAACCCCTCCGTGCGGCTCGTGGGGCTGCGCAGAGGGTTGTTATTGTTAGAGTTCTTCTAATTGTATATCCTCCTCTTTCTTTTCATCCAAGAATGATAAGAACAAATGAAGGAAAGCTGTCTCTCTAAAGAAGTGATTGGGATCTTCTTCCATCTTTTCGTAAATATACGAGAAACCGAAGTTGGCATATTGCTCCATTTTATCAATGAGTTGATCTACAACTTTCCTTGGGGTTATTTCACCCTTATCTAAAGCTATCAGATCTATATCTGTTTTCGCGACTAAGGCTGCAAATATAAATTTGCGTATTTCACCATAAGATGTTCTACCTATACGATTTTCTTGATTACCCCAATATTGGATTGGCTGACCATAGGTTTTAAGTTGTGCCTTGTCTTCAATCAAAGGTTTGGTTTGATCGAAATATAATCCAATAAAAAAAGCTATGATAAAAGCTTCATATCCCGCACCAAATGTTTTAGCACGAGCATGTTGATATGATGTTGTTCCACGTCCATAGTCTGTAAAAACATCCATAATAGACTCTTGATAGCGCTTTTCCCATTGTGGGTTGCGCTTACTCCAAATGTCATATAATGATTCCATAGTTATTTTATTTTATCAACAATAGTTCGTATTGTAGCCATGTTATGACTGTCGAAGTTATCTGCTTTTCTGATTCTATACACTCCACAAGTAAGTTTATCAACCTCATTCAAGCGAAGTTGTCCCTTTGTTATGAAATCTTTAGTCACAATTATGCATTGCTTTTTGATCTTATCAATGACATTATAGAACCCTTCTTCCTTAGAATCACCAAACGAAGATGTCGCAGCATCAAATATTAACGGATAATTCTCATCACATTTCTGATCAGTAAAGTCAGAAATGGCAAATAGCACAGACATATACATGACCGTTTCTTGAGATCCTGAAGGATTCTTTATTTCTGTTCCATTTGAACTATAAAGTTTAATTTCCGTAGAATCTTCAACTGTTTGACGCAAACGAATTTCTCCATGAAAATCCATTGCACTTAACTTCTCCAAATATTCATTGGCACATTCCTCTAAAGCAGCTAAGAAACGTCTCAGGTTTTCTTTTTTAGCCTTCTTAAAGGCCTTGGAAATCTCTTCCAACACACGATGCACATCTCTGTAAACTTTCACTTGGCTGCTTTGCGGATTAAGTTCATTGAACTTTTGGTGTAAATCTGCGTCCTGAGTTTTTAAATCCTGCAAGTCTCGTTCCAATTCCACCAAACGTGTTTCAGCACGTCCTTTCTGTTCGAACATACCCTTAATGTCCAAGAAACTCTTTTGCAGCAATTCTTCAGACAAATTACCTGCTTGTATCAACAATCTTGCCTTTTCATCTTCTGTATCCTGTTCTTTTTCTTCATTCTTTTTCAGTTCTTCTCTCCAACGATCTTCTAGACTAAGACGATCAAATATATCTGTTGAGATTCTTGCAATTTGAGCTTCTACGTCTCCCCCTATTCGTATACCAATGTGGTGCAATTCTTCAACATAACCACTAGTGAACAACTGCTTTTTCTCAATTGAAGCTTTTCTCTCGTCAAATTTCAGCTTGGCTTCTATGTGTTTCTTATATTCATTGAGCTTGTTTACCATAAACTCATATGCACTAGAACCTTCAGGAGCAGGACTTCCACAAACTTTGCAGACATGATCGTGTATCATCTCCTCCATTGTTTCCTGATTTGGTAAGTACCATGGCAGTTCTGCAACATTCTCTGAAAGCATACCACGAACTTCTTCCAAAGCCTCTTTCTTACCAACTTCTTTAGCATTCTCTTCTAAGAACGCTTTCTCTTGGCGTCTTTTCTCCTTGCTGAATTCAGAACATTTCTTTTTGAAATCTGTCAATATCGGTGGAAATGCGCACAATATCCATAACTTGTCTAACAAAGCAGTATTCTTGTTTACCATGCTAATGTTAGCCCTCAATTTTAACGACTTATCCTTTAATGTTTTGAGTCGTTCGCTTACTTCATTAAAACGTTCTGTTGTCTCTTGGTTCTGTTCTAATTCTTCAAGTTTGGAAGAGAATAGAGAAACAGATAGCTTCTTTTCGCTGATTTCCTTCTTCTTATTAAGAATATCTTCAGAGACACGCTTCATTTGTTCATTAAGAGTATAGGCCTGTGAAGCGATCTTTTTGTCTGAGGTACATTCTTTATTATAAGCTTTTTCTGACTTCTTCTCCATCTCATCAGAAAGGTCAACTAGCTTGTCAAAATCTCTTACACCAGAGAATTTGTCAACAAGTTCTTTTAATGCAGCTGCATTCTGAAAGACATTGAGAGTAGACTCTCCCTTGAACATACTGAACCGCTGGATAAAAGCATCAAAGCATCTATCCATAAGTTCTTTTCCATTCACAACTTCACGTCCGCTACTTGTCTCTTCATAGCCACGGAAGGTAATAGAAGATGTCTTGAACGAATTATCAGATATACGCTCAAATGTAAATGACTTTTCAACGATCTTCTCTCCATCGTGATCAAACACCATTCTTACTGCCACCTCATCACTTTCGCCGATCTCCAATTTCGACTTGCGCATTTCAGAAGCATTGTGTATACTGTTATTCTCTGTAGCTGTATTAAAGAGCCACTGCAAAGCCTCAAAGAATGTTGTTTTTCCATCACCATTGTCTCCAATGATAAGAGTCAATCCATCAGAGAACTCAAATTTATTCTCTCCATAGTAACTACGGAAGTTTCGTATAGAGATTTCTTTTATTATCATACGTTTCTCTTTAAATATTCTGTTACTTCTTTGTATATTTCTCTCTCTGTTGCTTGTTCTGACGAACGTTTGATTATTTGAGCAACAGCACTGACAACGACATTGTCAGAATCAACAGCTTGATAGATCGAGGAAATTTCAGCAGGATTATAATCGCCGAACTTCATCAGGTCTGGGTCTGTTAGCACAGCTTCAAGCATCTTGTCATTATTTGTAGTATATTCCATAATTATAATATGTTTATGTTATAATATGTTGTAATATCATCAAGTTCTGTATATGTAAAGTCCGCATTTTCAGATAAAGATGCAAAATCTCTCACACGTTTCATCTCCATTTCTAGTAGCCTTCGCTCCATATTGAAATTTTCTGCTGCAGAGTTTATTATAGGAGCAACTATTAGATCATGAATCACAGCATTGTACTTATCCTTATGTTTTCTCAGAATTCGACCTCTACGTTGAATGAATTGTCGAGGGTTTCCAGTACTGGCACAAAACACTGCCATTTCGCTGCGTGGAACGTCTACACCTTCATCAAGACATTTCATTGAAGTGAGTACTTCCAAATCGCCATTAGCAAAATCACATAAGATCTTGTCTCTATTTTTTGATGAGGAGGTGAACTCACACACAGTAGTAGTATTACTTATACCCTTAACAATATCTGTGTATTGATCTATTAAATGTCTTGAAGTGTCGTCGTCACCAATAATATCTGATGTATCAAAAACATCTGATGTATCATCCGGCTTGTTGCCTTCAGGTACATATACCAAGGTATATTTCAAGTTACCTTTTTCCTCGTACCTTTGCTTCAAGATGTTGCGGAATACGCCTTCTTTATTCTTTGCTTTATGTATTATACGTTTTCGTTTCAACAGTAAAGCCATAAGGATATCATCACTTTTAGGAAAAGACAGGCTGTCATAGTTAAAGTATTTTGCCAGTTGTAATGATATCTTTATATATTCAGCCATTTCTTCATCATCCAAGTACACGACATGAGGATAATAATAGTAGCGGCAAAGGAAGCCATTGTCTATAGCATCACGCATAGAATACTCAAATGTATACCCTTTTTCACTTCCAAAGAAGTTTGCCAACCTACTATTGGCAACATCATCATACTGTCTATTAGGAGTCGCAGACAGCCCTATACGACGAAGATACTTAATAGCGTCAAGCCGATCAAGTATTCTACCTGCCCCCATATTATGAGCCTCATCTGCAATGAATAGAGTTTGATTTACAGAAAAGCCATTCAATGTTTTGAAAACATTGGCACGAGCAAACGATGCATAAGTAGATATAATGATAAAAGACTCCTTGCTATCAGAATAATTAAATGTTTCTTTTATATGCAACGCCTCTATCTCATCCTTCCACTTTCTATTACGCGAATATACCTTATATATGTTTTTGAAATTAAATTTGTGACATTCGTCAACCCATTGTTCAACCAAGGTTTGAGTCGGCACAAGTATGATCGCTTTGTAATAACCTTTACTTTTATATATTTCTAATAGACAATTAAGAGATGTTATGGTTTTTCCCGTACCCGTAGCCATCGCAAATAATCCACGCTGCTTATTGTTCTTCCATCTTTCAAAAGCCTGTTTTTGATATTCACGTGGACCTGAAGGATATGGGAAATGTGGTACATCATTACCGCTATCATGCACACAAGCGTTCTCTCCACTCACTTTCAGTGCTTTTCTTTCTGCTTTGAGTCTTTTCAGTTTACGCTCAACATCAAGCAATTCATCAACATCTTTTTCCTTAAAGGAAGAAGCAATTGCTATTTCGAGTTTATCTGCTGACAAATATTCGATGCCTGATTTCTGATGATTCATAATGGCATCAAACTCTTGACGTTGACTCTTTATGCGTGCACGCACCATACCATCTACGCTATCGCTACGATCTATTTTTATTTCTTCCAGATTGTTGAACAACCCACTAATTGTAAAATTCGCAGACCCGATGAAAGAAGTAACGCTGTCTCCATCTCTGAATTGTCCCGACTTAGTATGCGCTATACCTTTACGGTTGCGTGGACGTATTATTCGTATATCAATACGCTTGTTGTAGATGAGGAAGGCTAGGCAATCAAAAAACTGCTGCTGATATTCGTCAAATGTTTTTCTCAACGATTCAAAATCTGTAAGATCAAAACAGTTGATGAATGTACCTTTCATACCTTCGTTTATTGCTTTCTTATCTGCTTCCGAAACTATTTGGTTTATTACAAGACGCATTCTGCCACCATTCGCAATGAATGTAGCAAAGCCAACAGCAAGCACACTGATAGCAGCAGAGCTAAAATAGCCCAGCTGCAAATCAAACTCACTGCTATTTCTTAAACCATCGTTGAAGAATTTCTCGGGCGAATTATTTTCTCCAGGACGATATGTGCCGTCTTCAGCCCAATCAACCTCGTATAGCATAAATCAAAAGATTTTAGATGAAACAATTTGTACACATTACCTCATCATCGAACAATTCGACAAGTGTTGTACCCTTTTGTTTAGCGCGGTTTTCCTCCTGACGTTTTATGATGTCAAGTTTTATCTTTCTTATACGTTCTGGTTTTATCATGTCAGCAAGACTTTCTCCTTGATTCCATGTATAACCGTCTTTTTCGAACTCCATTGCTTTTTTATATAGCTCAGGATGCTGTTCATAAAGCCATATCCATTCTATTTTCTGCTGAAAAAAGCAGAAATAACAACCAGAACGGCTTCTGCAATAAGTACCGGTCATTCCATCCACTTCAAATGGTATTTCCTCATAATACTTTGGCACACCAACGCCACTCTCTCGTAATAGTCGGAAAATATCATCTTTTACAAGAACCTCGTCATTGTCTATCAATGGGAAACTATCGAGCTTGCCAATTGGATATTCAGTTGTCTTTAAGTATTCAAAAACAACATGGTTGAATAGTTTTACATCTATGTCAAGCAATGCATTCAGTTTCTTTGAATAGTAAAACTGTTTAGATATAGGACGCTTTAATATATCCATTATATCCTCACGTTGAAAATCCTTACACAAGCCATCATACAATGCTATGATTTGTTCTTGCTGATCATTATGTAGCACTTTGTTTATAACATCAATACTCCATATATTGCGGCGGAAAGGGAATACGGCCTGAATATTTGGCTTAGAGGATATGTATCCGTCACGTTCTTCATCACCACGTATACCCACATATGACACAGCATAGTCATCACCAACATAGCGTTCAAATTCTGCAAGTTTCATCTTTTGTGTACACCAACGAGCCTGCGGCGATGGCAGAAAGCCACCACACGCTTTAAGGAAATGCTCAAAAGGTGTAGGTTCTGGACTGTCCTCGGCTGCACGGAGTCGTTTAATGCTACCAAGGTAAGCCCCGAGACGATCTATCAGCAACTCTGTTTCCGCAAGTTCGCATCCTGTATCAGAGTTGTAGTATTCTATCTTTAATTGCGGATATTTCTGTTTTAGGTATATAGCCAATGCAGCACTATCTTTACCTCCAGAAATTCCAAGTATGTGTCTTACGTTCATTTTGACATTTTTTTATTCAGCACTCTTAACAATGTACATATAGCGACATTGTTATTGTCTATGTTTGCGAGTGCGTTATTTAAAAGCATTTCAAGTTCATCCGCTTTCTCTGTTTCTGTTTTTGTCAGCTTGAATGTCTGAGATGAGATGTTTGTGCCTTTTGTAGCAACCATATCAACAGAAAAACACTCCTCGTCACTATCAATGTCCATCTGTGATATAACTGAATATTTCTCGCATTCGCGGAACAACATTATAAGATTGTGTACAAGCTTTTCTTCTTGATCATCACGCAATCGTTCAAGCGGTTGTTCTAAAGCAGTGTAACAGATTGACTGATACCATTCCTTGCGATTATCAAATTCTGTCATTACGTGATGATAGAACTCCTTGAGACGATCTGTCAGAAGATGCTCGTTAACAGAAGCAAATCGGCTGCGTATAGTCAATATGTATTCCGTATAATCATATTCCTCAATGCTCAATGCATCTAACAGACTTGATTCTATACGATCTATCAGATCATTATAGCATGATCGCAATTCTCTTACAGCACGGTTAACGACATAACAGAACTCTTCCACTTTTTCTTTGTTCTGCAATGCAGTTTTATCAAAACCTAACGCCTCTGGCAAATCCTCGAAGAATGTCTTTTCTGGATCTTTAGCTACTGCGAGAGTGTCGCGGAAACGTGCCGTCTGCTCGTGGTTAAACTTTCGTGTATGCTTGGCATAATCGTTAAGTTGTCTACTATAGAAGAAAAAGAACGGCTTAATAGTCTCAATGAAGTCGTTGCTTTTTACATCTCCCAAAGTCTTTACGTTAAGGAATTTGCGATATTGGTTGAATATATCCATACGCACACCTGATACGTCCAAAGCTTTAATGCTATAGTCAGCAGGATGCTTTTGTAGTAGTTACCCCAGTTCGGGATAAGA
>ENA-UPWO01000027-UPWO01000027.1-human-gut-metagenome-genome-assembly--contig:-NODE-27-length-94495-cov-31.027887_pt1 | contig 94495 bp, 83 predicted proteins | sample MGYA00250056_ERZ773388 | MGnify/ENA primary metagenome ERZ773388 (study PRJEB29103, sample SAMN06112004) | human gut metagenome | biome: human gut; feature: ankylosing spondylitis patient; material...
GATTTGATTGATTTCTATGTTCTTCCGCATTATCTTACAGCACCATTTAAGAAAGTTACTGAGAAAATAATGACTGAGTTTTCGGATTTGAATCTATGTCCAATTAACAATCGTCAGGGAATTTTAATTGATGGTGAAGATTCAAAGGTTATTTGCCAAGACTAATCTGAAAATTCCAGTTTGTCGAGAAGTTAAGCCGCGGCAAATCCCTTTAGGAACTAGCCCGAATTTTGAACGAGACTTTCAGAAAGCCTCGTTCAATTGTCCAAACGATTAAACCGCCAAAATCTGCAGAGGAATTTGGCGGTTTTCGTTAATTTTTCGATTTTTGGACACAATTCCCCCCTACCCCCGAAAGACAGCGAGTCGGGGTCGCTCCGGAAAAAGCTATCTTTCGAGGCAGAGCATGCGAGTCAGGCAGGAGCTACTCAGAGCGGCTCGGTCAAAGGCGAGCGTCAGGTGGCGCCTGGTGCTCTTGATGGCAATCGCAGGCACCTGAATGCATTCTCGGCGGAACTTCGTCAGCGTAGCGGTGTGCCACTGCGTGCCCTTGCGGAAGAACTTTGTTCTCAGGAATCGGAATGCAGCCTGACACAACGCTACCAGAAGCATTCGATAGGAATTCGTCGTCTGGCGCGTGGAGCTGACACGCTTGCCGAACGCCTGAACCTTGAATTCCTGATTGTACTGTTCGGCCAACCCACGTTGGCAGTAAAGCAGGTTGTAGAGCTCCTCTGAGCTCTTCTTCCAGAGGTCGGCACAGGTGCCGTCGTTCATGTCGGGAATATTCGTCTGGATGAAGCGGACGTCCCATTCTCGACGGACATCGTTCCAGAAATCGCGCACGATGACGCGACGGGGACCAGTCCAGGACTGGGCCTTGTAGTCTCGAATTTCCCCAATGTGAGAGAGGACATCCCCGATGGATTCGGGTTGGCGCAACACCTTGATGAACTCGGGGTCCCAGTTTTCAAGGCGCTTGATCAAGGCCTTGTTGCAAGCCCGATAAGGTAATAGATGCCGAGTTCATTACAGAGGTCAATGAGGAGTGCACCTACGTTCTGTAGGTTTTTACGACTTCAGACCGTAGGTCTTATAGATCAAAGAGGTGCACTCCTTCGGATTTCCTTCCGCTCGTTGGACATTGATGACGAATTCCGGTCCGAGATCGAGAATCTGCTGAAGACTGGTATCGCTGTTGGGATCACGATCGGCCATCACGAAAACCTGCCCGATCCCGTACTTCGTCGTCATCTGATCCAGGAACAGGCTCAGGGATTCGGGCTCACTCGCTTCCCCGTGAAACAGATCGTAATCGATGGGAATGCCGGTTTGATCGATCAGGATGGTCATGGTCACCTGAACCTGATTGTCCTTGTTGTTCCTGTCGGAGTCGAACGTGCGCAGCGTGTCGGCGTCCCGTGCATCGAACCTGCAGGTCGTCACGACACAGGGTGCCGTGTTCACGGTGCGGTCAAAATGCTTCTCCATCTGGCGATTCAGGTAGGCCAGAAGCTCCTGCTTATGAGGCAGCAGCTCGTTGAGGGCGCGGAGGTGATGGCGGAGCTGAAGGCGGGCTCCACTGTAAAGAAAGGTGTTGTGCTTGTTCCACTGCGCCAATCCGGAGTCGGGCATGAGACTGCGGGCGACGGTCATGTAGAAAATCGCCTCCGCCAGGTCATGACGCGTTTTGCCTGCTTGTTGGAAATCCTGCAATTTTCGGGTCAGATTCAGCTTGTTCCAGATTTGACGGTACAGGATGGCGCCGATCATCACCGTATGTTGTCGGCATTCGTATCGTCCTTGATCTCCATCTGACGGGGCGCTTCGGTCAAACGTTGCTGAACCGCTGTCTGCTTGGCCGTCTCCCGTTCCGCATTGAGCTGCTCCGCCTGAAGGCGCAACTTCTCCAGAGCGTTAGGATCGTTTTCCAAAAGAAGATCCAGACGCCCGAAGTTTTTGATCGTACGGCTGGAATACTTCTTGCGGGTGGGATTTCGAAGAGATGAGGCAGGATGAAAAGCCGGACTAGTCATTCCGCCTGAGGCCGCGCACGCGCCGAAAAGGTAGACTAGGAAGGGCGCCCGCTGGCGCACAACCGGTCTAACGAACAAGAAAAAACACGGCGTCACATGGACAGAATCGGCGTTCTCTTCACCCTCGCGGCCTATCTTCTCTGGGGCCTCTTTCCTCTTTATTTCCATGCGCTTCAGGACGTGAGCGCCCTTGAAATTCTTGCGCACCGAATCGTCTGGTCGCTCGTCGTGACTGCGGCGATCCTGATGGCGCTTCGCCGTGGAGAGTGGATCAGAGGGCTCGTGAAGGAACCCAGGACGCTTGCGATCTTCACGGGCTCCGCGCTTCTCATCGGCCTCAACTGGGGAACCTACGTTTATTCGATCGTGAGCGGGCAGACGATCGAGGCCTCGCTAGGCTACTTCATCAACCCGCTGATGTCGGTGGCTCTGGGGGCGCTCTTTCTGGGCGAGCGCCTCTCGAAGGCCCAGCTTGGAGCCGTGGCTCTGGCGGCTGCGGGCGTCCTCTACATCACGATCTCGACGGGGACGGCACCGTTCCTCGGTCTAGTTCTGGCCGCGAGCTTTGCGCTCTACGGCCTCATCCGAAAGCTCGCGCCTCTGGGAAGTCTTGAGGGCATGGCGCTTGAGAACGTGATCCTCGCGCCGTTTGCGCTCGGCTACATGTTCTGGCTGCTTGAGAGAGGCGAGCTTCTCTTTGCGACGGAAGGCTGGGACGTGAAGACCCTGCTTCTGCTGGCGGGACCGATCACGACGATTCCGCTTCTTCTCTTTGCGTCCGGCGTGCGCCGCATCCCCTATTCGACGGTGGGTATCATCCAGTACGTGAGCCCGACCATCGTCTTTCTACTCGGGCGCTTTGCGTTCGGGGAGCCTTTTTCGGTCGAGATGATGACGGGCTTCGTGCTGATCTGGACGGCCGTCGTCGTCTTCACGGTCGACACGGTCCGCACGACCGCCCGTCTGAGGCGCGAGATCAACCGACGGGCGGCAGAGGACAGCTGACCGTCGCCGTCAGGCCGGGAGGCGTGCCGCCCGGCACCGTGTCGGCGAGCGTCACCTCGGCGCCCGTCATGTCGGCGTAGGTCTTCACGATCGCAAGGCCGAGGCCCGTGCCCGGAAGCCCGGAACCCGTGACGCGGTAGAAGGGATCGAAGACGCGCGAACGCTCCTCGGGCGCAATGCCGGGGCCCGTGTCGGCCACGCTCATCACGAGGCGCTCGGGCGTGCGCGAGACGCGAAGCGTCACGGATCCGCCCGCGGGCGTGTAGTGGAAGGCGTTTTCAAGAAGGTTTCGCAGAATCGCCAGCAGGGCCGCCCGGCTCACGCCTTCGACGGGCGCTTCGGCGCCGTCGTCAAGGCCCTCGACGTCGAACTGCAGGTCCTTGTCGGCGGCGCAGTTCATCAGGGGCTCGAGAATCTCGCCCAGAAGTTCCGAGAGGTACCAGGGACGCGTGTCGCGCCTGAGAATTTCGGGTGCTTCGCCCGCCTGCGCGCGTGCAAACTGCAGGAGCTGCGAGACCTGTTTGACGGCCCGCTCGAGTCCGGACTCAAGACGAGCCACGACGGGACGCGCTTCGGCGGGCAGGTCGAGGCGGCCGAGGTGTTCGGCCTCGATCGTGAGCGACGTGAGCGGCGAGCGGAGCTCGTGCGCAGCATCGGCTGTGAAGCGGAGCTCGCGCGTGCGCGCTTCACTCACGCGTCCGAGCAGGCTGTTGACGGCCTCGACGAAGGGCTTCACCTCGGCGGGAACGCCCTCGGAAGGCAGGGGCGTGAGGTCGGTGGCGGGACGCTCGGCCGCGGCTCGGGCGGCGCTTCGGATCGGCGCGAGCATGCGCCAGAGCGTGAGGCCGATCACGATGACGAGGACCGGCAGAAGAATCAGAATCGGGAGCACGGCCGTCATGGCGGCGCTGCGGGCGTAGACCTCGCGCGTCGAGACGGGATCGGCCACGGCCGTGTAGCGGCCCCCGGGAAGGAAGAGCACGGCCATGCGGTAGGTCTCGCCCTTGATGGTGCGGGTCGTAAGGCCGCCCTCGACGGGTTCGTCGAAGACCGCGCGTTTGGCGCGTCCCTGGTCGTTGAGCATGCGCACGTAGACGGGGGAGCCCGCGGGAATAAGACGGGGCGCGTTCGGATCGTCGGAAGCGGCCGTCGGGCAGTGGGCCATCATGTGGCGGTGCATGCGGCGCGGGCGGGGCAGGGGCTCGTCGGATTCAAGTCTGGCCTCGAACTGGGCCTGCGGCATCGTGAGCGCGCGCGGAAGCACGGTTCCGAGTTCGCCTCGGGCCATGGCGACAGCAATGTCGGAGAGCCGGGCGTCCTGCTCGACGAGGGCGTCCTTTTCGGCGCCCTGAAAGACGACGGCGGCGGTCACCAGGGTGAGCGCAACCGTCGCCGTGGCGGCGACCGCCACGGTTCGCATGAGGATCGAGGTGCGCCAGTGTGCGCAGAGAGTGCGGAGGATGCTCAGGCGGCTCATCGGGACGTCCGTCGGTGGATTATTGTGCGGCGTTCTTGTCGGCGGGCACGCGCCAGCCCAGGCCGCGGATGTTTTCAATGGCCGAAGCGCCGATCTTCTTGCGAAGCGAGTGGATCAGGTATTCGACTGCATTGCTCTCGGGCTCGTCGCCCGGCGCATAGAGCTTCTCTTCGAGGGCGCGCCTCGAGAGGATGGCGCCCGGTCGCGTCATGAGGGCCGCAAGCAGCGCGTACTCGCGCTTGCTGAGCGTGACGGATTCGCTTCCGACGCTGCAGGCGTGGGTGACGGTGTTGAGCGAGAGGGAGCCTGCGCGCAGCACGTCGGGTGCGAGCGGCGAGCGGCGGCGCACCACGGCGCGAAGGCGCGCGATGAGCTCCGACATGTGGAAGGGCTTGAGGATGTAGTCGTCCGCCCCTGCATCGAGTCCCTCAAGGCGGCTTTCAAGCGCCTCCCTCGCCGTCACGATGATGACGGGCGTGTCGCAGAGGGGCTTCGTCATGGCGCGGATGCTCTTGAGGACGTCGATGCCGTCCATGCCGGGGAGTCCCAGATCGAGGAGCACGGCGTCGGGCGTGCCGGTTGCGATGACGGCGAGCCCCTCGCGGCCCGTCGGGGTCCACGTGACGGCGTGCGCCTCGCTTTCGAGCGCCGCGCAGACGGCCTTGGCAATGAACGGATCGTCTTCGACAAGAAGGATGTGCATGATGGCGGACGGACGCGCGAAGCGCCCCTGAGTGCGTTTCGGAAACGGAAAACGGGAGGACTTTCCCCTGAGGAAGGCCCTCCCGCGTGAGTATATCAGCGGCGGTTCAGGCCGCTTGGGCAGAGGTTACCAGTGATGGTAGCCGTGGAAGCCCGGGTGGCGGAAGCCGCCGGCCATCGGACAGTCGGGGTTCGTGCCCGGGGCGCCGCCCGTCACGGGGCACTGCGGACGCGGGCCGGGACCCATGCCGCGGCCAGGGCGGCGTTCCTGAATGCCCTTGACGTCGGCGGCGACGACCTTGCCGGTCTTCGCATCGACGTAGGCGCGCACGTGCGTTTCGTCTTCCTTCACCATGTGCACGTCCCAGACGAGGCCGTACTGGCCGCTGTTGCGCAGGTTGGCGCGGTAGGTCTTGGCCTTGTATTCCTTTTCGGCGACGGCGACGGCGTCGGACATGCCTACCATCGGGGCGGGCTGCTCGGCGGCCGCTTCGGCGGCGGGGGCGGGAGCGGGAGCAGGCTGGGCGGGCTGGGCTTCAACGGCCCAGGCGGCGCCGGCGACGGTAATCGCGGCAGCGGAAAGGAGAGCGGCAAGCGTGGTCTTCTTCATGACTTGTTCCTCATGGCATGCGTTGTCGGGGGCGGACGCAGGGCGGCGCTCTGCTGCGCGGCGCGGCGTCCTCTTTCTGTGTATTGTCAGTGTATCCCATGAAAATTAGGATTCACATGGGTGAAACTTAGGATTTCCTCAGTCGAGGTAACAGTTTTTGCAGGAACGGCGGGCTCTGCGGCACGAGTGCGGTCGCCGCGTCCGCTAGAATCGACGCTTCACCGTTTTTCAGCTCCCATCCGACGAGGCAGACAACATGCAGAGATCCGACTTCGAAATCATGGCCCCTGCGGGCTCGCGCGAAACCCTGGCGGCCGCCCTGCAGGCGGGCGCCGACAGCGTCTACTTCGGGATCGGTGCGCTCAACATGCGCGCGCACTCGGCGGGCGGCTTCACGATCGACGACCTGAATGAGATTGCGGCCCTCTGCCGCGAGCACGGCGCCAAAAGCTACCTCACCGTCAACACCGTCATCTACGACGGCGACCTCGCCGCCATGCGCGAGATCGTCTCGGCGGCGAAGGCTGCAGGCGTCTCGGCCGTCATCGCCTCCGACGTTGCGGTCATGCAGTGCTGCAGGGAGCTCGGCGTCGAGGCGCACCTCTCCACGCAGCTCAACATCGCGAACGTCGAGGCCCTGCGCTTTTACGCGCAGTTCGCCGACGTCGTCGTGCTCGCGCGCGAGCTGACGCTGCGTCAGGTGGCGGACATCCGCGCCGCGATCGATCGCGAGGGCATCAAGGGCCCCTCGGGCAGGCCCGTGCGCATCGAGATGTTCTGCCACGGCGCGCTCTGCATGGCCGTGAGCGGAAAGTGCTGGCTGAGCCTGCACACGAGAGGCAAGAGCGCCAACAGGGGCGAGTGCCTGCAGAGCTGCAGGCGCGACTACATCGCCGTCGACCGCGAGCGCGGCACGGAGATTGCGCTCGACAACGGCTACTTCATGTCCCCGAAGGATCTGAAGACCATCGCCTTTCTGGACCTGATGGTGAAGGCGGGCGTCACCGTCTTCAAGATCGAGGGCCGCGCCCGCGGTCCCGAATACGTGCGCACTGCGGTCGAGTGCTACGGCGAGGCGCTCGATGCAATCCTTGAGGGACGCTGGAGCGAGGAGGTCTCGAAGTCCTGGGACGAACGTCTCTCGACGGTCTTCAACCGCGGGTTCTGGGACGGCTGGTACCAGGGCGCGACGATGCTCGAGCGCACCGACCGCTACGGCTCGCGCGCGACGAAGAAGAAGCTCTACTGCGGCAAGTGCACGGGCTACTACGCAAAGGCGGGCGTCGGCCGCTTCACGGTCCACGGGGAGACGATCCGCCCGGGCGACGAACTGCTCGTCTGCGGGCCGACGACGGGCGCCGTCTTCGTGAGGCCCGAGGGACTGCGCGTCGACGACGCCGAGGCTGCCGAGGCCGTCAAGGGCGACGACGTCACCTTCAGGGTGCCTGAAAAGATCAGGGAGAACGACCGTCTCTACGTCATGCGCGAGACGGTCGAGGACGAGCTCGCCTGAGGATTGAGCGAACGAAACTGAAGTTTCGTTCAGTTGAGATCCTGCCGTGAGAATCCCCGCCTCATGGCTCAGAAGGCAGCCTTCGAGTGCAGAGCCACTCGACGATCTTCGGGTCTCGATGAGAGAAAAAGCGGCTCGTGCCCGTGTCGAGCGTCGCGATTTTCGCCATGTCCTCGGGCGTGAGCTTCACGTTTGAGGCGGCGAGGTTCTCCGCCATGCGTGCGGGCGAGACGGTCTTCGAGATCGAGATGATGCCGCGTTCGGCAAGCCACGCAAGCGCCACCTGCGCGACCGTGGCGCCGCGGTCTGCGGCGATCTCCCTGAGCACGGGATTCTCTAAGAGGCCGTCCCTGCCTTCGGCAAAGGGCGCCCATGCCGAGGGCATGACGCCGAGCACGCGGTTGACGGCGTCGGCCTCCCGCTGCTGGCAGAACGGATTCACTTCAATCTGATTGACCGTCGGGCGAATGCGCTGGTGGAGCGCAAAGTCCGTGATGCGGTCGGGCTGGAAGTTGCTCACGCCGATCGCCCTCAGGTCGCCCGCTTCATAAAACCGCTCCATCGTGCGCCATGCGCCATAAATGTCGCCATAAGGCTGATGGATCAGGTACAAGTCGATCGTGTCCGTTCTGAGCAGCTCGAGCGAGCGCCTGATGGCGCGCTCGGCGCCCGCTTCTGAAGTGTCCTGCACCCAGAGCTTCGTGGAGATGAAGAGTTCGGAGCACGGGATGCCCGAGCGAGCGACGGCGCGGCCGACGGCCCTCTCGTTGAGGTAGGAGGCGGCGGTGTCGATGCCGCGCCAGGCGCTGAGGACTGCGGCTTCGCATTCCGTGGGATCGGTGATCCAGTAGACGCCGAAGTTCATGGCAGGCATCTTCACACTGTTGGAAGGTTCAATCCTCTCCATGTCGGATTCCTGTCCGTGATTGTGTTTCGGGCGTCAGAGACAGCCGTTTTCCTCGAGCCAGCTGCGGACCTTTGCGTCCTGCGGGCGCACGGCCCCGTAGACCGTGAGGTGCGTGCCGAGCCTGCGGCCTGCGAGCAGCGCCTCGAAGTCCTCGCGGGTGTGCATGAGGCCGCCGCCATCGTGGGTGTTGGCGGTGAGGATCTTCTTGGCGCTGAGGTCGACGGACCTGATCCAGGTCTGCAGCGGCATCGCCGCGTGGTGCCACCACGTGGGCGTGGCGAGCACGACTACGTCGTAGTCGTCGGGATTGAAGGCGAGCGGCCTGATCGGACGGATGACGCCGCGCTGGAGCTCGTCCTTCACGATCTCGGTGGCGGAACCATAGCTTTCCGGATAGGGCTCGACGGTCTCGACGCGAAAGAGCGCCGCGCCCGTCATGTGTCGGACCGCCTCGGCGAGACTTTTCGTGTTGCCCGTCTTCGTGAAGTAGACGACGGCGATGCGGCGATTGTCGGCGGGCGCCTGTTTTGGGGACTCGGCGGCCCCGGCGGTCCAGCTGAGTGAGGTGGCGCCGCAGCCGAGGGCGGTGATGGCAAGGGCGGCGGAGGCGAGAAGACGGCGCTTTTGCATGATGTTTCTCCATGAGGCCGGCGGAGCCTGAGCTCCGTCGTTGCAGTCATGGTAGAAAAAACGCGCCCTCGGGACGATGTCGAGATGTCTCAAGTTCCTGCCCGATCCTCTCAATCCTGAGAGGCGTGCCTCAGGCCTCCATTATGGAGGCGCATTTCCCTGCGTCGGAGGCGGCGACCGACTTCTCCCTGATGTCCCTGGCGGGCGCGTCTCCGAAGAGGCGCTTGTATTCGCGGGAGAACTGTGAGCAGCTTTCGTAGCCCACGCGTCTTGCCGCGGCCTCGACGCCGAGGGACTCGACGAGCATAAGGCGCTGGGCCTCGTGAAGGCGCAGGCGCTTCTGGTACTGCACGGGCGAGAGCGAGGTGACGGCCCTGAACTGGCGGTGGAAGGTCGACGGCGCCATGGCGGTGCGCTCCGAAATCGTCGCGATGTCGAGCGGCTCGTCGAAGTGCTCGCGAAGCCAGCGAACGGCCGTGAGGATGCGGGATCCCGGCGCGGCCTCCGAGCAGACGTCGGCCAGAACCCGGCCCTGAGGGCCTTCGAGAAGCAGATAGTGGATCTCCTTGAGGATCATGGGCCCGAGAACCGCCGCACGGCGCGGGCTTCGCATGGCCTCAAGGTAGCGCACGAGCGCATTGAGAATTTCGTCGGGCAGGTGCTCCACACTCACGCTCTCCTGTGCGTCGCGGCCGTTCGGGGCGGGCCTGAGTTCGGGCGCCTCGGTGAGGAGCTCCGTGATGATCGCACGGTCAAGACGAATGGAGAGCGACAGGAAGGGTTGCTCGGGCGAGGCGTTCCGGATCTGATAGGTGCCGGGAAGGTCGAGCGCCACGACGACCGCCTCTCCCGCGCCGTAGACGACGGGGCGTCCGCCGATGAGGCTTTCCTTCTCGCCGCCGAGCCCTAGCGTCATCATTGGATGGTAGAAACACTGGCGGCTTTGCTGCGGCCCGTTGAAGCGGGTGAGGGCCAGACAGGGCATCGGGTTTTCGATGCGGCCCTCTTCAGGCAGGGCCTCGAGGACGAGATTGCGAAGGCGTTCGAGCATTTGGACGGATCTTCGTACAGAACTTGAGCATGGAATCATGTCCAATACTCTGCCTTTCCTGCAGGGGCTCGTCAAGCGTGCCGCCTGCACGATCCTCTCGCAGCCCTGTCCGATGCCCTTATTCGGCGGGGCGAGAAGTCCGTTCTTAAGTCCTTCTTCCGATCGTCCGAACAGCTGAGGCAGGCCGTTCGGTTTTTCCGTGAGTTTTCGGTTTTTGGGGGCATTGAGTGCGAAAGTGAAAGATTTCACGCAAAAAGTGAGACTTTTAGGGAGAACGTCCTAGGCACTTCTGCCCAGAAGGTCTGATGATTCGCACGAGAAGGCGATTCTCCTGGTGCGAGGGCCTGAGGAGGGTTTGATGCGCGGGATCAGCGTGCCATAATGGACGAAAGTCAGGCGCAGTCATGCCTGACGGGAAACGAATTCAAGCGCAACAAACACAGCCGGAGCACGAAAAAGTGTACCTCTCCCTCCTTCGCCGCCATCACCACCATACGTAAGACATCCCTCGGGCGCGGAAACGCTGTCGGGAGGATGGGTTCATGCTTTCGGCGGTGCGGAGTGAGACTCCAGCAGGACAATCAAGCAAAGCCCCCGGAAGCACGCCTTCCGGGGGCTTTTTCACAATCCGGGGTGCGGATGTCGAGGGGCTGGACACGAAGCTCCGCTTCGGCGAGCAACAGTCATCAAATCAAATTTCAGGGAAGCAAATGACCGAAACCAATCGTCTGAGGATTGCAATGCAGAAGTCGGGACGTCTTTCCGACGATTCGCAGGATCTTCTTGAACGCTGCGGACTCAAGGTTCGCTACCACGCGCAGCGCCTGCTGGCGATGGCCGAGAACATGCCGGTCGAAATCCTGCGCGTCAGGGATGATGACATTCCCGGCCTCGTGATGGACGGGGTCGTGGATCTGGGCATCATCGGCGAAAACGTGCTTGAGGAGACGGTTCTTGCACGCCGCAGCCAGGGCCAGTCCACGGACTTCAGGATGTTGCGCCGCTTCGACTTTGGCGGCTGCCGACTCTCGATCGCGATCCCGGCCGACCAGGAGTGGGCGGGGCTTGAGAGCCTTGACGGCTGCCGCATCGCGACGAGCTATCCGCAGCTTCTCAAGCGCTGCTTCGACGAGCGCGGCCTCACGTTCAAGCCATGCCTGCTGACGGGCTCCGTCGAGGTGGCACCGCGCGCGGGGCTGGCCGACGCGATCTGTGACCTCGTGAGCTCGGGCGCGACGCTTGAAGCGAACGGCCTGCGCGAAGTGGAGGTGGTCTACCGTTCGAAGGCCTGCCTCATCGCGAAGAGCGAGCCGCTCGACGCCGACAAGGAGGCCCTGGTCGAGAAGCTTCTCGTGCGCATGCAGGGCGTCTCAAGGGCCCGCGAATGCAAGTACATCATGCTGCACGCCCCGAAGGCGAAGCTCGCCGAAGTAACGGCGCTTCTGCCCGGCGCGGAGCACCCGACGATCCTGCCGCTTGCGGGGTCCGACGACCATGTGGCCCTTCACATGGTGAGCAGCGAAAGCCTTTTCTGGGAAACAATGGAAGAGCTCAAGGCGCTCGGCGCCAGCTCGATTCTCGTCCTGCCGATTGAAAAAATGATGGAGTAGTCAAGATGTCTCAGTTCAACTTCAACGACGTGATCGAATGGGGTGCGCTCAATGAAACGGAGCGCGAGGAGATCCTCCGCCGCCCCGCCGTGATGGCGGGCGACCGCATCAAGACCGTGGTCGAGGGCATTCTCGAGGCCGTGCGCGAGCGCGGTGACGAGGCCCTTCGCGAATTCTCCGCGAAGTTCGACCGCACCGAGGTGAAGGACTTCAGGGTCTCGGCCGAGGAGGTCGACGCCGCCGTCGCACGTCTGCCCGAGGACTTCATGGCCGCTCTGAAGACGGCCGCCGCCAACATCGAGAAGTTCCACAGCGCCGAAGTGCTTGAGCCCGTCACGGTCGAGACGATGCCCGGCGTCGTCTGCCAGCAGGTCACGCGTCCGATCGGCGCGGTGGGCCTCTACATTCCCGGCGGCACGGCTCCGCTCTTTTCCACGGTGCTGATGCTCGGCATTCCTGCCAAGATCGCGGGCTGCGGCCGCGTCATCCTCTGCTCGCCGCCTCCGATCGCCGATCCGATCCTCGCCGCCGCGCGCCTTTGCGGCATTGACGAGATCTATCAGGTGGGCGGCGCCCAGGCCGTGGCCGCGATGGCCTTCGGCACGGCGACGATCCCGCGCGTGGGCAAGATCTTCGGTCCGGGCAACGCCTACGTGACCGAGGCCAAGCGTCAGGTGAGCAGCCGTCCCGACGGCGCCGCCATCGACATGCCCGCGGGCCCCTCCGAGGTGCTCGTGATCGCCGACGAAGGCGCCGATCCGGCCTTCGTTGCGGCCGACCTGCTCTCTCAGGCCGAACACGGTCCCGACAGCCAGGTGGTGCTCGTGACGCCCTCGCGCAAGCTCGCCGAAGCCGTTGCGGGCGAGGTCGCCTCCCAGCTCGCCGCCCTGCCGCGCCGCGAGATCGCGACGAAGGCCCTGTCTGCGAGCCGCCTCATCCTCGTCAAGGACCTCGAGGCGTGCGTGGAGGTCTCGAACCGCTACGCGCCCGAACACCTCATCATCCAGACGCGAAACGCCCGCGATCTGGTGCCGCTCGTGCAGAACGCGGGCTCCGTCTTCGTGGGCGACTGGTCTCCCGAGTCGGGCGGCGACTACGCCACGGGCACGAACCACGTTCTTCCGACCTACGGCTATGCCGCCACGTACTCGAGCCTCGGGCTCGCCGACTTCACGAAGCGCATGACCGTTCAGGAAATGACGCCGCAGGGCTTTGAAAAGCTCGGCCCCGCCATCGCGCTTCTTGCGCACGCCGAAGAGCTCGACGCGCACATGAACGCCGTTCTCGTGCGCATGGACCGAATCAAGCAGTCGAAGGAGTGATCCGTCATGGCCGTCTTTTGTGAACGAACCGCCGCCGATCCGGGCCTGCTGGCCCGGCCGGACGTGCAGAAGCTCACGCCCTACCAGTCCGCGCGCCGCATCATGCAGGCCGCGGGCGTGACGGGCGAAGTCTGGCTCAACGCCAACGAGTCGGCCGAGGCCGAGCCGATGGCGCCCGAGACGAAGCTCTTCAACCGCTATCCCGAGCCCCAGCCCGAGGCCGTCGTCGAACGCTATGCGGCCTATGCGGGCGTGAGTCCCGAACAGATCCTCGTGACGCGAGGCGGAGACGAAGGCATCGAGCTTCTTGTGCGCACGTTCTGCCGCCCCGGCGAGGACGCCGTCCTGCAGTTTCCGCCCACCTACGGCATGTACGCCGTCTCCGCCGAGACGAACGGCGCCGAGGTCGTGAACCTCGTCACCTCGCCCGACCGCGGCTGGCTGCCCGACGTGGCCGAGGCCGCGAAGGTCCTCGAGGAGAGGACGGACGTCAAGCTCGTCTTCGCCTGCTCGCCCGGCAATCCGACGGGCACGCTGATTTCCGTGGGCATGCTGCGCAAGCTCGCCGAGCTCACCGCGGGCAGGGCTCTTCTCGTCATCGACGAGGCCTACATCGAATTTACGCCCGCGAACACGGCCGTCGAGCTTCTCAAGGACTATCCGCACGTCGTGATCATCCGCACGCTCTCGAAGGCCTTTGCGCTGGCGGGCCTGCGCTGCGGGTTCCTGCTTTCCTCGCCCGCCGTCATCGGCATGCTGAGGAAGGTGATCGCGCCCTATCCGATTCCCGTGCCCTGCGCCGACATCGCCGCGCAGGCGCTCTCGCCCGAGAGCGTGAGCCTCATGCACAGGCGCGCCGCCCAGTGCGTGATGCGCAAGTGTGAGCTTGAGGTTGCGCTTGAGGACCTCGATGGCGTCGAGGCCGTGTATCCGAGCGCCTCGAACTTCCTTCTCGTGAGGTTCGTCGACGCCGCCCGCGTCTTCACGGCGTTGCGCGACCGCGGCATCATCCTGCGCGACCAGAGCCGCCAGCCGACGCTCGAGAACTGCATCCGCATCACGGTGGGCACGAAGGACGAGAACGAGCGCCTTCTCACCGAACTTGAAGAGATTCTGAAGGAGGCCGCATGAACGAGCGCATTCTCTTTGTGGACCGCGACGGCACCATTCTCGAGGAGCCCGAGGACTTTCAGGTCGACCGCTTCGAGAAGATGAGGTTCGTCGAGGGCGTTCTGCCCGCCCTGAAGCGCCTGCGCGAGGCGGGCTGGAAGCTCGTCATGGTCTCGAACCAGGACGGGCTCGGCACGAAGAGCTTCCCGAGGGCCGATTTCACGGGGCCGCACGAACTGATGATGCAGATCCTCGAGAGCCAGGGCGCCCGCTTCGACGAGGTGCTCATCTGCCCGCACATGCCCGGCGAGGGCTGTGAGTGCAGGAAGCCCGGAACGGGCCTCGTGAAGAAGTACCTCAAGGACGGCGTGCTTGACGTCGCGAACTGCTACGTGATCGGTGACCGCGAGACCGACATGAAGCTCGCCGACAACATGGGCCTCAGGGGCCTTCGCGTCGGGCCCGACGGCCGCAGCTGGGCCGAGATCACCGACGAGATCGAGAATGCGGCGAAGTCCGCCCGTCACGCCCGCGTCGAGCGCAACACGAAGGAGACCCGCATCGTCGTCGAAGCCTGGCTCGATCGCTCGGGCAAGAATGAAATCAACACGGGCGTGGGTTTCTTCGACCACATGCTCACGCAGATCGCCGTGCACGGCGGCATCAGACTGCACGTGCGTGCGGTGGGCGACCTTGAGATCGACGACCACCACACGATCGAGGACGTCGGCCTTGCGCTCGGCGAGGCGCTCAAGGAGGCGCTCGGCGACAAGCGCGGCATCCGCCGCTTCGGCTTCCTGCTGCCGATGGACGAGACGCTCGCGCGCTGCGCGCTCGACATCTCTGGCAGGCCGTACCTAACCTTCAAGGCGAAGTTCAAGCACCACAAGGTGGGCGACATGTCCACCGAGATGGTCGAGCACTTCTTCCGCTCGCTCGCCCAGACGATGGGCGTGACGCTCAACCTCAAGGCGCAGGGCAGGAACGACCACCACGTGGCCGAGGGACTCTTCAAGGCGTTTGGGCGCACGTTGCGCGACGCTGTGAAAATTGAGGGGAGCGACCTGCCGTCCTCCAAGGGGGTGCTCTGATGCGTGCCGTCATTCTTGATACGGGCGTCGCCAACCTCTCTTCGCTCGCCTTTGCGGTGAAGAGGCTCGGCGTCGAGCCCATCATTACGCGCGAGGCGGCCGAGATCCGCGCCGCCGACCGCATCTTCCTGCCCGGCGTGGGCACGGCCCGAGCCGCGATGGCCGCCATCGAGGAGCGCGGCCTTGCGGACCTCATCCGCGAGGCGACGCAGCCCGTGCTCGGCATCTGCCTCGGCGAACAGATTCTCGGACGCCGCAGCGAGGAGACGGACGGCGTGGACCTGCTCGGCCTCATCGATGCCGACGTCCGAGCCCTCAGGGCCGACGGCCTGCCGCTGCCGCACATGGGCTGGAACAGGGTCTATCCCGAGGACACGCCTCATGCGAGACTCCTCTTCAGGGGCATCGAGGCCGGCGACTGGTTCTACTTCGTGCACAGCTACGCAATGCCCACGGGCGCCTGCACGACCGCCCGCTGCACGTACGGCGAGGAGTTCACGGCAGCTGCGGCACACGAAAACTTCATGGGCGTGCAGTTCCATCCGGAACGCTCCGGCCGCGCCGGCGCACGCCTGATTGCAAACTTCCTGGGAATCGAAGCATGATCATCCCCGCCATCGACCTCATCGACGGCCGCGTCGTGCGGCTGCACCAGGGCGACTACGGCGCCGAGCGAAGCTACGGCGACGATCCCCTCGAGCGCCTTCAGGCCTACGAGGCCGCAGGGGCGAAGCTCCTGCACATCGTGGATCTGACGGGTGCGAAGGATCCGGCCAAGCGCCAGATCCCGCTTCTCAGGCACCTTCTTTCGAATCTCTCCGTGCCCGTGCAGACGGGCGGTGGCGTCAGGAGCGAGGAGGATGTGAGGGCTCTTCTTGATGCGGGCGCCACCCGCGTCGTAGTGGGCTCCACCGCCGTGAGGTGCACGGAGGAGGTTCTTCGCTGGATGAAGACCTTCGGCGCCGAGCGCATCGTGCTCGCGCTCGACGTGCGCATCGACGCGGCAGGCCGCCGCAACATCGCCGTGAGCGGCTGGCAGGAGGACTCGGGCGTCGTAATCGAGGATCTGATCCGCGTCTTCGAGCCTGCGGGCCTGCGCCACGTGCTCACCACCGACATCTCGCGCGACGGCACCCTCTCGGGTTCCAACGCCGCGCTCTACGCGGACCTTTCGAAGGCCTTCCCCGCCATCGGCTTCCAGGCCTCGGGCGGCATCGGCGGGCTGGACGACATCCGTGCGGTCAGCACGACGGGCGCCTCCGGCGTCATCGTCGGCCGCGCGCTTCTCGAGGGACGCTTTACCGTTGAAGAGGCTATCGAATGCTGGCCAAACGCATAATCCCCTGTCTTGACGTGAAGGACGGCGTCGTCGTCAAGGGCGTCAAGTTCCGCGGCCACGAGGTCGTGGGCGAAATCGTGCCGCTCGCAAAGCGCTATGCCGAAGAGGGCGCCGACGAGCTCGTCTTCTACGACATCACCGCCTCGTCCGACGGCCGCGTCGTCGACAAGAGCTGGATCAGCCGCGTCGCCGAGGCGATCGACATCCCGTTCTGCGTCGCGGGCGGCATCCGCACGGTCGAGGACGCCGGCAGGCTTCTCGCCTACGGCGCCGACAAGATCTCCGTCAACTCGCCGGCGCTCGCCGACCCGGACCTCATCTCCCGTCTTGCGGACCGCTTCGGCGTGCAGTGCGTCGTGGTCGGGATCGACTCCCGTCATGAGGAAGGTTCGGACGAATACCGCGTCAACCAGTTCACGGGCGACGAAAAGAAGACGCGCGTCACGCAGTGGAGCACCCTCGACTGGGTCGAGGAGGTGCAGAAGCGCGGCGCGGGCGAGATCGTGCTCAACATGATGAACCAGGACGGCGTGCGCCGCGGCTACGACCTCAGGCAGCTCGCCGCCGTGCGCTCGGTCTGCCGCGTGCCGCTCATCGCGAGCGGCGGCGCGGGCGAGCCCGTCCACTTCCTCGAGGCCTTCCGAGACGCGAAGGTCGACGGAGCGCTTGCCGCCTCCGTCTTCCACAAGAAGATCATCAACATCGGAGACCTGAAGAACTATCTCCGCGAGAACAACATTGAGGTGAGAACATGCTGACCAACGAAGACATCAAGGCGCTCGACTGGGAGAAGACCGGCGGACTGATTCCGGCCGTCGTGCAGGACGCCTGCTCGGGCCGGGTGCTCATGCTCGGCTGCATGAACCCCGAGGCGCTTGAAAAGACCCTCGAGACGAAGAAGGTCACGTTCTGGTCCCGCACCAAGGGCCGCCTCTGGACCAAGGGCGAGACGAGCGGCAACTGGCTGCACCTCGTCGACATCGGCACGGACTGCGACAGCGACGCGCTCCTCGTGCTCGTCAATCCCGACGGCCCGACCTGCCACCGCGGCACGCCGAGCTGCTTCTCGCCCGTCGAGCACAAGTGGAACTTCCTGCGCGATCTGGAGGTGCTCCTAGAGAGCCGCCGCAACGCCGATCCGGCCACGTCCTACACCGCCAGCCTCTACGCCCGCGGCACCAAGCGCATCGCGCAGAAGGTGGGCGAAGAGGGCGTCGAGACGGCGCTCGCCGCTACCGTGCACGACAGGGAGGAGCTCAGGAACGAGGCCGCCGACCTCGTCTATCACCTGCTCGTGCTCCTCGCCGACGCGGACCTCGAGCTCGCCGACGTGATCGACGTGCTGCGCGCCCGCCACGCGAGCCGCGAAAAGGCCGCCGAGGCGAAGTAAGAGTCCCGAGGCAGACTCTGAAAAATGAAGAAAGGCCGGTCCTCCGCAGCGGAGACCGGCCTTTCGTGTCGCGTGTGCCGGAAAGTCGGGCTTATTTGGACTTCTTTTCTTCGAGCATGCTCTTGCCCGTCTCGTCCTGGACGGCCATCGGGGCGCGGAAGCTCACGGCAACGCCCTGTTCGTCGAGCAGGATCTCGGTGGTGCGCAGGGTGCGCGGGGCGTGGATCTGGAAGAACTGGGCGGCATTGGTGACGTTGCCGCTCTTGACGCTTTCAAGGAGCGTCTTGGCGTCGATGAAGACGTAGCCCACCTTCTTGCCCTTGAGAAGCTCGGTTTCCTTCGTGGCGAGCTCGCGGTCGATGGAGGCCATGGACTTCGCCTGAAGCTTGGCCTGGAAGAAGTCGAAGGCGACCTTGTCCTCGTGGTCCGTGAGGACGGCGGGCGTCATGCCCGTCTTGCGCACGGCGGCGGCCGCATCGGTGAAGTGGGCGCGGGAGATCGGCGCGAAGAGCGAGACGGCCTTGAGGCGGCCGTTCGTGAAGAAGAACACCTCGCCCCAGTCCTTGTGGCCCGCAAATTCGACGTTGGCGCGGCAGAACATCTGCTGGCCGCGCTGCGAGCAGTCGAAGATCCCGGCTTCGGCCTTCACGCTCTCGACGGGCTGGTTGTAGACGTAGTCGTTCCAGAGCTTGACCGGCGTTTCAGCCGAGGCGCTGGCGGCGGCCAGAAGAAGAGCGGGAACGAGGCAGAGCTTGCGCATGCGGGATCTCCAGAGATTGGGCGGAAATAATCAAGTATCGGGCGTCGACGCCCGTTCGTCAATGCGGAAAAGCCCGCCGGGAGGACGGACTTTTCGCCGTTTTTCTCGATGTGCGGGACCGGGGCCTACTTCCTGAGGCCCATCAGGTCGGTCATCGTGAGCGAGAGGATGGGCGAGGCGCGGCGCTCGATTTCGGCGTTGACGAGCTTGCCCGCGAGCAGCGTCATGGTCTCCTGCAGGCCGTTCTTGGGATTCTTCATGAGGACCTTGACGGCGGGCGAGGAGCAGCGGCCGACGACGAGGTTCGTCAGCGCCTTCTGGGCGCTCGACTCGATGTTCTTCACCTTGGCCGACGGAATCGTCTGGATCTGCTTGGCGGCGGAGGTCTTCGAGAGCGTGACGTAGGCCCACTGCACGAGGACCTGCTTGTCGCTCGCGGTGGCGTGCTTGTAGAGACACTCGGCAAGCGCTTCGCTTGTGTCCGAAGTGGAGGCGGCCTGAACCGCTACAATGGGAGTCGCAAAAAGGGAGAGCGCCAGGGCGCCCGCAACAAGCTTGTTCTTCACGATCATGAATCCTTGTGATGAGGTTCCAAACGGACTTTCTTCAAATCGGGAACATTCTACGCGCGCGCTCCTCAGCGGGCGCTTTCCCGTCAATATTCGACACGAAAAAAGGTGAGAACGAAGATGTACTCTCTCATCGTCAGGGACTATTCCATCGCCGACATCGAGGCGTTCAGCGCGCTCTCCATCCGCAGGGGCAGCACGATCGCGAGCCTCGCGAAGGCCTCCTCCGACAATCTGCGCATCGTCACGGGCGCGTGGCTCCTCTTTCTGCCGAAGGCGGCGGATGAGGCGGCGGTTCGCGCATCCGCAGAGCGCTTTCTTGCGGGGCCCGGCGCCTGGATGAACGAAACGCCCGAGGGACTTGTTGCCGCCGCCCTTGAGTCGGGCCTTCTTGAGAAGACGTTCGAAGGCTTTGCCAACGGACTCGCGCCGCGCCCGAACGTGACGGCCGCAAGGCTCACCGACGAGCTCGAGACCGCCGCGGCGATCCTTGCCGCACGACGCGCCCGAACGCGCGAGGCGCTGCAGGCGAAGAACCGCGCTGTCAACAGCGGAGAGCCGCCCGTCGACGACGAGGCCGACCGCCGCTTCATGACCGAGGCGCTCGCCGAGGCGAGGGCCGCCGCGCAGGCGGGCGAGGTGCCCGTGGGCGCCGTGCTTGTTGCGGACGGCAGGATCATCGCGTGTGCGGGCAACCGCACGCTTCGCAACGGCGATCCGACGGCGCACGCCGAAATGCTCGTGCTGCGCGAGGGCGCCCGCGTCATGAAGAACCACAGGCTTGCCGAGACGACGCTCTACGTCACGCTCGAGCCCTGCCCGATGTGCGCGGGCGCGATCGTGCAGGCAAGACCCGGCCGCATCGTCTTCGGCGCGACCGACGAGCGCATGGGCGCCGTGGGCGGCGCACTCTCGCTCTTCGAGCTGCCCGGCGTCAACCACCGCCCGTGGGTGAGGCGCGGCGTCATGGCGCAGGAGGCGAAGACGCTGCTCGCCGATTTCTTCGCCGCGCGCCGCGGCGCGAAGGAAAACGAAAGGGAAGGCGAAGGAGAAGCCCGATGACCGATTCCGCAAGGCCCTTCGAGGGACTGACGCTTGCCGTCGCGGCGCCGTCACGACAGTGGGTGACGAACGAGGGCGGCATTGACTGGGCGCTCAGGCGCCGGGCGTTCTCGGCCGCCGAAGCGCTCGGCTTTCGCGTGCGCGAACTTGAGGGCACGTATCTCGAGGAGGCGCGCTTTGCAGGTCCCGACGCCGTCAGGGCCGGGGATCTGACCTGTGCGCTCACAGAGCTCGATGCGGATCTCGTCATGGCGATGCGCGGCGGCTATGGGTGCGGACGCATTCTCGACATGCTCGACTGGGAGCGGATCGGTGCCGCGTCTACGCCCTTCGTCGGCTTTTCGGACGTGACGGCCTTCGAGCTCGCGCTTCTGGCAAGGACGGGCCGCACGAGCTGGCAGGGCCCGACGCTCAGGGACTTGATTGATCCTGATCCCCTCACGATCGAGGGGCTTCTGGCCGTCGTCGGCCGCAGGCCCTTCGCGTCGACGTGGCAGTCGGACGACACGGACGATGCAGATGCCGAGGGCGTCCTCTGGGGCGGCAATCTGGCGATGATCGCCTCGTTGGCGGGCACGCCTTGGATGCCTCAGGTTGAAAACGGCATTCTCTTCATCGAGGACGTGGCCGAGCCCGCCTACAGGATCGAGCGCATGCTGCTCACGCTCGACATGGCGGGGATCCTGAGGCGTCAGCAGGCGGTCGTCGTCTGCGACCTGCAGGGCGCGGACAGGCCCGCAGGCTGGGAAGGCGACTTCAGGCTCTCGCATGCGCTCGACTTCATGCGGGCTCGCACGGGGCTTCCCTTCGTGACGGGCTGTCCCTTCGGGCACCTTCACAGGAAGCTCTCGCTTCCCGTCGGGATGCGGGTGAGGCTTTCGTCGCATGAGGGACGGGTGTCGCTGGAGGCCGCGCCATGAACTTCTTTCCGATCCGCGAGCAGACCTGGCGCTTTCTGCGCGCCTTCTTCATGACGAGCACGGTGCACCACATCACGGCGGGCACGCTCGCCAAGCTCATTCTCTCGAGCCTCAAGCTCTTTCCTGTTGCCCTCACGGCACAGTTCACGGGCATGGCGTCGCTCACGGCCGTCTACTGGCAGAGCGGCGTGAGCGAGGTGTTTCTCACCGTGTGGTTCTGCTGCGGCCTCATTCAGATCTGGCTGTCGCTTCGCTACGTGCGTCTTTTCTGGCGTGACGCGAACCGCGAGGCCAACATTCGCAAGTGGATCCGCCGTTGGACGGCGCTCGCCGTCTCGGCAGGCATCATCTGGGGCGTAGCGGGGCCCACGCTGATGGTCCCCTTCCAGGGGGCGCACCAGATGATCACGGTCGCGACCATCGTGGCCGTGACGTTCGCAAGCTGGCCCGTCTACTCCTGCTGGCTGCCGTCGCTCTCGGCCTTCACGCTCTGCTCGCTCACGCCCGTCATCGTGGCGGGCGCCGTGCAGTTCGGCGTGAGCCAGACCCTCATTGCGCTCATCATTCTCGTCACGACGGTCTTCATTCTCTATTCGGGCAGGAAGCTCAACGAAATGGTCGTCAACTCGATCATCACGGCCGCCCAGAATGAGCGTCTCGTCGAGCGCCTCAGGATCGAGATCGCGCGCGCGGAGAAGGCGCGCAGGCAGACCGAGGAGGAGAGCGAGCGCCGCTCGAAGTTCTTTGCGGCCGCCAATCACGACATCCGCCAGCCGCTTCAGGCCATGGGGATCTACATCGACATTCTCGGACGCAGGGCGACGCCTCAGACCGTGCCCGTCGTCAAGCAGCTTGCGCTCTCGATTTCGGCCATCTCGACCCTGGTCGAGCAGGTTCTCACCGTCACGCGCATGGAGTTCGGGCAGATGGAGCTCCATCCCGAGCATGTAAGCGTGCGCGAGCTTCTCGAGGAGCTCGCCGAGGAGTGCCGTCCGATCGCGGAAAAGAAGGGCCTGAGGCTTCGCGTCTCGGCGCCTCCCGTGACGATCCTTACGGACGTCACGATGGTCAAGCGCGCCCTCAAGAATCTGGTGAGCAACGCTGTCGCGTACTCCGATCCCGCGAAGGCCCGCGTGCCCGAGATCGTGCTCGGCGCGCGACGGGTGGAGAGCCGCCTCGTGATCGGCGTCTACGACTGCGGTCCAGGCATCTCGGCCGAGGACAGGAGCCGCATCTTCGGCACCTTCTATCGCGGAGCTGCGGGCCGTGCGGCGCCGGGCTCGGGCTATGGCCTGGGGCTCTCGATCGTGCGCGGCATCGCAAGACAGCTCGGGCTTGAGCTTACGCTCGGCTCGAAGCCGGGCCGAGGCAGCGTCTTCCGTCTCGCCTTCAGCATCGACGAGTCCGAGCAGGCCGACCGCTTCGAGAAGGCCGTGCCGATCGGCGGCGAGATCAGGGCCCTCAAGGGCAGGATCCTGCTTCTCGAGGACAATCGCTTCGTGCGCGATGCCCTCAAGAGCATGCTCGAGAGCTGGGGAGCCGAGGTGATCGATGCGGGCGAGCCCTGCGAGGAGTTCTACAGGCTCGCCGCTGAGACCGAAAATGTGATCGCGCTCGTGAGCGACTACAACCTCGGGGCCGAGAAGCCCACGGGACTCGAGGCGGCGGGCATGATCGAGGCGCACATGAAGCGCCCCGTGCCCACCGTGATGCTCACGGCCGTTGCGGTCGACCTGATCGAGGGCGAGTACAGGAAGCGCCGCGAGAGGGGCCGCGTGGTGCCCTCGTCGCTGCCGCACATCCTTCAGAAGCCCGCTGACGCAAAGAGCCTCAATGAGGCGATCATGCGCGTGAGGCCGATGGCCGAGAACGCGGCGTTCTGATGAAGGGATGCCAAAGAGGCGGAAAAGAACTCGGGCGTGTCTCCGAAGGGAGACACGCCCGAGTTGCATTGACGGTTGCGGGATGGACCCGAAGGCGGTGAGGCTTATTCTTCGCCGCGCAGGCGGCCCTTGATCTCAAGGGACTTTGCGGCAAAGCCGTAGAGCCAGATGCCCGCGAAGGTCGTGAGGGCGCCCCACATCATGGCGCTCTCGCCGCAGGCGTAAAGCGCGTAGAGCGAGTAGACCGAGGCGATGGTTGCGACGATGGTGATGCGAGAGGCAGTCTTCGGGTCTGCGGGCTCGCGGTGCACGATGACGTTGGCGGCGGCGAAGGCGAGCAGGTACGGGACGAGGTTCGTCACGACGGCGAGGTCCTTCAGGATGTAGAACTGCTGCTCGAGGCGCGGGTCGATCGTGAGGAGCGCGGCTAGGGACTGCAGGAGCAGGATCACGACCATGCCGATCACGGGCACGTTGAGGCGGGTGACCTTGGCGAAGAGCTTCGGGAAGTATTCCTCGCGGGCGGAGACGCGGAAGACCTCGGCGATCGTGAACTGCCAGCTTGTGAGGCAGCCCGCGCAGGCGAGCGCCATCAGGGCCATGACGAACTTGCCGATTTCGGGGCTGAACATCGTGGCGAAGACGAGGCCGAAGGGTGCGGTCGAGTGCGAGAGGAGCTCGTTGTCGACGATGCCGAAGCTGATGTTGTTGGCGAGCACGTAGACGGTGCCGGCGCCGAGCGTGGCGAGCACCATGGCGCGCGGGACCGACTTTTCGGGATCCTCCACGGCCTCGGAGTTCGCGCTGGCGGTCTCAAGGCCGAGGAAGCCCCAGAGCGTCATGGAGATGCCTGCGGAGATGCCGTCGAAGAGCGAGAGGTTCTGCGGGTTCCAGGCGCCGATGTAGCGGTCGACCGAGAACCAGTTCCAGCCGATCACGGTGAGGATCAGGATCGGAATCAGGATGCCGTAGCTCGAGAAGTGCGAGAGCTGGCCGATGAAGCGCGCGCCGCGGATGTTGGGCAGCGAGCAGAGCCAGATCACGATGATGCTTGCAATACCCATTTCGAGCGGGGTGAGGTTCCACTCGAAGAGCACCATCAGATAGCCGACGATCGAAATGGCGATTGTGAGGTTCGCAATGATGAGCGAGACGCCGTAGCTGAAGTTCGCAATGAAGCTTCCGGACTTGCCGAAGGCATAGGCGGCGTAGCCGCCGATGCCGCCGCTCTTCTTGCTGAACATGCCGCATTTGGCAAAGACGTAGGCAATGGTGGTCGCACCGCTGATGGTGACGAGCCAGGCCAGGATGGACATCGTGCCGACTTCAGCGAGCTTCGTCGGCATCAGGATGATGGAGGATCCGAGCATGTTGAGCATCACGGCCATCGTGAGCTGCAGACAGGTCATCTTCGGCTTTTCGATCGTTTTCATAATGGCGTCTCTGGTTGGATATCTTTCTTGGTGTTGGTTGAAAAAAGCAAACCCCGCATTGTACCGATTAAGGCGCGCCGGGTCGAGGATTTTTTGAGGACGTCTGCGCACGTTGAGGAGCGTGTCGAGGACGGGGCGGGCGTGCGGCGTCGCAGACCCGCTGCGGCACATGCGCGTGCAGGGGTCTGGCGTGCACTTGAGGTTTCAGGCTGAACGTGAGAAAGTGTCCTCACCCACCCGTTTTCAGGAGTCCTTCATGTTCGTCCGTTCCGGAATCCTCGCCGCCTCGATTCTGCTTTCCGTCACGAGCTGTGCCGCACCGTCGCTCGAGGACGCGCAGAGGCACGTTATGCCGCTCGGCCAGACGAGCTTCGCGCAGTATGCGGCCGACGCAAAGGCGTGGATCGGCGCCAACCGCAGCTTCGTGCTCGACACGGACGAGGGCAGGAAGATGGAGCTCGAGGCGAACCTGCCGAAGGAGTACCGCCCCGAGCATTCCGACGGGCGCGGGATCCTGCTCGTGCACGGGCTCGGCGACTCGCCCTGGTCCTTCTCCGACATTGCGCAGTCGCTTGCGGCGAACGGCATTCTGGTGAGGACGGTGCTTCTGCCCGGCTGCGGCACGCAGCCCGCCGACATGATGCCCGCGACGGCGGACGACTGGCGGCGCGTCGTGCAGGAGCAGGCCGACATCCTTTCGAGGGAGGTCGACGAGATGTGGCTCGGCGGCTATTCGACGGGGTGCAACCTTGTGCTCGACTACGCTGACGCGAACCCCGGCAGGACGAAGGGCTTTGTGCTCTTCTCGCCCGCGGTCGAGGTGAGGCCGCCGTTCGCTTGGGCGGCGTCCTTCGTCTCGAACTTCAGGGACTGGCTCGTGACGCCTGAGAGCCGTCCCAACGGCGGGCGCAATCCGTTCCAGTACTTCGTGGTGCCGATGAAGGGCTTTGCGGCCTTCCACGACACGATGGTGCGGGCGGACGACGTGCTTGAGCGCCTTGAGAAGAAGCCCTGGAGCGGTCCGGCGGCCGTGATGCTCGCGGAGCACGACGGACTCGTCGAGACGGAGGACCTGCTCGCGAGGTTCGACCGCGCCTTCCCGAATCCGAGGACCCGCATCTTCTGGTACGGCGAGGAGAGGTTCGCAAGGGGACTTTCGGCGCACGTGCGCATCCTGCCCGAAGCGGTGCCCGAGAAGCGCATCGCGAGCTTCTCGCACATGTCCATGACGTATCGTCCCGACAATCCCATGTACGGCGAATCGGGGGCGGAGCGCCTCTGCTGGAACGGTCAGTCGAAGGCCGAATCCAAGGCCTGCGAGGAAGGCGCCGAGATCTGGTATTCGGGCGAGCGCCATCAGCCGGGCGACGGGCGCAACTGCGCGAAGCTCACCTTCAATCCTTGGTACGACGAGCAGCTCGCGGGCATTCTCGACGTGATGGCCCGATGAAGGCTCCGCATACATCCGCTTGCAAGTTTTTTTGAGCTGAGAGCCTCTGCGGCGCAGGCGCTTGCGGTGCGAGCCGATATACTGTCGTGACACGGCCGGCCCGCCGCGGCGGGCCGGCCTTCAATTCACAGGACACTTGAGGAAATGGATCGATCCATGATCAGGAAGAGCATGCTACTCGTCATGACGGCCGCCGTCGCCGCCTGCATCGCAGGCTGCAGCAAGGAGGACATCGAGGCCGCCCGCGAGGCGGGCACCAATGCCGTCTCGAAGGTCGCCGACAAGACGATCGAGTTGAGCGACGAGGCCAAGGGCGTCGTCGACCGCACGAAGGAGCACATCCACGAGCGCATCGTGAAGATGCCTGAAGAAACCACCCGTCAGGCCGCCGAAATCCTCGGCGCCGCCGGCGAGGGCGCGAAGGACGCGGGCGAGCTTCTCAACGAGCACGCCGTCTCGCTTCAGGAGGGCCTCGAGTTCCGCTCGAAGGACCGCGAAAAATAAGCCGTACCCTCGGAATGCGCAAAAAAGGCCTGCCGCCCCGTGATGGGACGGCAGGCCTTTTGTCTGGTTCCGTGTTGAGTCCCGCCGGAGCGGGACTCAAGTCGAATTAGGATCAGAACATGTGGGTCAGGCCGAGGTAGGCCTGACCGACCTGGTTCTTGGCTTCCACATCCTGACCGTTGTTGTTGAACTCAAGCTTGGACACGCCGTAGCCCACGCCCGTGTAGACGGTCGTTCGCTTGGAGAGCGGGTAGCCATAACGAAGGGCGGCACCGTAGTAGGAAAGGTCGGCATCGTTTTGATTGGCAGCGTTGGCGCCGTTTTGGAACTTGGCGTCGACGAAGTAAAGACCGGCCGTGAAATCGCCGCCGAAGACCGGCGTGACCGTGCCGAGGTGCAGGCCGTAGCCCTTGGCGCCGTCGCTCCACATGTTGTCGGCGGTTTCAGCCCTCGTCTCATCGGCGATCGCCGTGAGCTGAGTGGCGCTCAGGCCCTTGAAGTACTGGGCCATCGCGAAGAGGCGGGTGACGCCGAAGTCGTAGTTGCCGCCGAGGTAGACGGTGTGGCCGTCTTCAACGCTGGGGTTGACGTCCGTGCCGAAGGACTGGTAGTTCTGGAATTCGTAGGCGAGAACCGTCTGGAGGGCGCCGAAGTCACCCGTGAGGGCGGCGGACGCGTAGCGGTTCACGGCGGAGGAGCCTTCGCGGTCCTTGTCGTTTACGGAGTCTTCGTTGAAGGAGTACTGGACCGTGGTCTTGACGCCGGCGAAGTCGGGCGTCTGGTAGGTCACCATGTTGTCGTAGCGGCTGGAGGCGGCAAGACCGAAGATGTTGTTGTCGCCGCCGTCAAAGGCGTCGCCATAGGCGTACACGAGGTCATAGGAGCCGGCGGAGGAGCCGACGCCGCCCATGCGGCCGAGGGACACGCGGCCGAAGTCGCCGGAGACCGTGGCGGAGAGTTCGCGGCCGAAGAGGCGGCCCATGCCGAGGGAGCCGTCGTCGGCGCTGAAGCTGTTTTCGGCGACGAAGCTCACCTGAAGGCCGTTGCCGAGGTCTTCGACGCCGCGAAGACCGAAGCGGGACGGAGCGTTGAGACCGCTTTCGAGACCGAAGGTGTTGGTCTTCGTGCCTTCTTCACCCGTTACGTCGAACTTTTCGTGCGTGAAGACGAGGGCTTCGTCAACGACACCGTAGAGGATGACGCTGGAGGCGTTGGCATAGGAGGCGCAGAAGCCGAGGACGGCAAGCGCGGCGAAAGACTTCTTGAACATGTGTGTTCTCCGTATGAGTGGGGGATGCGGAAGTGCACCGCTTGGTCGATTCAATGTATCCGCTTTCAGGACGCGTTCGCTCAACTTCGTGCGGCGGTTACAAATGTCTGAGGTGAGGCGGAATTCAGGACGAGGGAAAAGCGCACTTCCGGGTGTGTTCTTCAAGTTTCGTTCTGCTGCAGGCGGTTGCGGACGGACGGGGAACGGCGTGCTGTTTTTGGAACTAGTGCGAACGGATGAGGAAGAATGTCGTGTTTTTAGGACAAGTGTCGTAGCGCGGACATGCGAGGAGTAGTGTTGTGAAAAACCCACAATTCGTGGAGGAGCCTGCGCGGGAAGGGAAGCGGAGAGGCGGAGACGCAAAAGGAGAAGGAAGGGGAGACGCAGACGAAGAGGCCCCGCGGGACTCTCGTCCTGCGGGGCCTCAGGGCTTGTGCGGCGGGATCGTCAGATCTCGATGCTGTAGCCCGCGCGGCGGGCTGCAAGAAGGGCCTCGGTTCGGTTGCTTGCGCCGAAGATGCGGTAGATGGCGGCGACGTGGGTCTTCACGGTGCCCTCGGAGAGGTTGAGCTCGAGGCAGATGCGCTTGATGGGCGCGCCCTTGGCGAGAAGCATCAGCACGTCCTTCTGGCGGTCGGTGAGCTTGGGGGCGTTGCTCGAGAGGTGCGGGAGCGAGCGGGCGGTTTCGGAGAAGAAGCCCTCGCGCTGGCTTTCGGCGAGCAGCTTGGACGGAATGAAGACGCCGCCCCTGAGGACGAACTCAATGGCGTTCGTGAGCATGTCGGTGTCGAGGGATTTCGGCACGAAGCCCGCTGCGCCGAGCTGCAGTACGCGCATGATGCGGCCGCGGTCGGTGAGGCCCGAAAGGACGAGGATCTTGAGCATGGGCTGGCGGCGGACGATTTCCTCCATCAGCTCCGTGCCTTCGACGCCGGGCAGGTTCAGGTCGAGAATGAGCAGGTCGGCGGTCTCGCCTTCACGCCCGATGAGCTCAAGGGTTGTGGGCACGTCGCCGGCCGTCAGCACTTCGGCCGAGGGATCCCGGTCGAGAAGCATCATGGAAAGGGCGCTCCTCACGAGCGCGTGATCATCGACAATCAGGTACTTCATGCGATTGAGGCTCTGCGGGAGCAGAGCGTTTCTACATTTTCAACGGGTTTAGATTGTACTAAAGAAGAAGTCCGTCGAACGAGTCCGAAAACGTGAAGTGAGGCCGCACCCGATGGGGGATATGCGGCGAAGCCCGCGGCAGGAGACCGCGGGCTTCGGGTTCAGATCACAGGCCTGACGGGATGAGGCGCGCGGATCACTTGCGGCGCTTCATCAGGTTGAGGACTCGGCCGATCTCTTCCTGGGAGTCGTAGACGGCCTCGCCCTCGGCGGGATGCTGCTTGACGTAGCTGCCGTCGGCCTGGAGTTCCCAGGCGTGGATGTTGTCGGCGAGCTGCGGACGGACGATCTGGTCAAGCACGTTGGCGCGGATGTCGGGATCCGTGACTGGTGCGAGGACTTCGATGCGGCCGTTGAGGTTTCGCGGCATCAGGTCGGCGCTGCCCACGTACATCTTCTCGTTGCCCGCATGGCGGAAGTAGTAGATGCGGGCGTGCTCGAGCAGGCGGCCGACGATCGAGCGGACGGTGATCGTCTCGGAGACGCCGGGGATGCCCGGACGGATCGAGCAGATGCCGCGCACGATGCATTCGATGCGCACGCCGGCCTGACTGGCCTTGTAGAGCTCGCGCACGATGCCCGGGTCGACGAGCTGGTTGCACTTGAGGATGATGTGGCCGCCGCCGTGCTTCTTGTGCAGCGCGACCTCTTCCTCGATGAGGCGGACGATGTTCGGACGCGTGCCCTTCGGGGAGACGAAGAGCTTGCGGTATTCGTCGATGATGCCGCAGCCCGTCATCACGTTGAAGAGGTCCTGGACGTCGTCGCAGATTGCGTCGTCGGCCGTGAGGATGCCGAGGTCGGTGTAGATCTTGGCGGAGCCGGCGTTGTAGTTGCCGGTGCCCACGTGCACGTAGCGGCGCAGGCCCTCGGGTTCGCGGCGCACGACGAGGCAGAGCTTGGCGTGGATCTTGAGGCCGGCGAAGCCGTAGACGACGTTGACGCCGGCGGCTTCGAGTTCCTCGGCCCAGTTGATGTTCTGCTCTTCGTCGAAGCGGGCCTTGAGCTCCACGACGGCCGTGACCTGCTTGCCGAGACGGCGGGCCTCAAGGAGGCTCCTCACCACGGGCGAGTCGCTGCCGCAGCGGTAGAGCGTCTGCTTGATGGCGACGACGTTCGGATCGGTCGCGGCCTTCTGCAGGAAGTTGAGCACGCCGCCGAAGGTTTCGTACGGGTGGTAGAACATCAGGTCGCGCTTGCGGATCGCGGCGAACGTGTCGGTTTCAGGCTCGAGCGCTTCGGGAAGCGTCGGGTGGAAGGGCGGGTACTTGAGCGCGGGGCGGTCGATGCCGCCGAGGCCCATGAACTCGCTGAAGGCGAGCGGCATTCTGGACTTGAACACCTGATAGGGGCGCGTGCCGAGATGCTTGACGAGGAAGTCCTGCAGACACTGCGGCATGCCGCGCTCGAGCTCGAGGCGCACGATGGAGCCGAAGCGGCGCTGCTCGACGTAGTCGCGCACGGCCGCGAGCAGGTCGTCGGCCTCGTCCTCCTCGATTTCGCCGTCGGTGTTGCGGGTGATGCGGAAGAGGCCCTGGGAGCGCACGCGGTAGCCCGGGAAGAGCTTCTCCATGCGCTGCATGATGAGGTCCTCGACCATGATGATCGTGCCTTCGCGCGAGCGCACGTCAAGCACCGTCGTCTCGTCGGCGTCTTCGGGCAGGAAGAGGAAGCGCGGGACGTTGTTCGGGCACTTCACGCGGCCGAAGCGGACCTTGCCCGGCTCGTCGGCGTGCACGCCTTCGAGTTCGACCACGAAGTTGATGCTCGTGTTCGAGATCATCGGGAAGGGATGGCCCGCGTCGACGGCCTGCGGCGTGAGGATCGGGAAGATCTGGCGGTCGAAGTAGCGGTCAAGCGCGCTGCGGCGCTTCGGAGAGAGCTGCGAGTAGCGGCCGAACTTGATGTCCTTCTTCTCGAGGGCGGGCTTGAGGGTCTTGAGCCAGAGGTCTTCGGCGACCTCGAGCATTTCGGTGACCTTGCGGCGGATCTCGGTGAGCTGGCGGGCGGGCGGCATCCTGTCGGCGCCCGTGGGCTCCGCACCCATGCGGGCCTGACGCTGCAGGTTCATCACGCGAACCATGTAGAACTCATCGAGGTTGTTGAAGAAGATTGCGAGGAACTGAACGCGCTGCAACAGCGGCACCGTCGGATCGGCGGCCGTCTCGAGCACCTTGCGGTCGAATTCGATCCAGCTGATCTCGCGGTTGATGTAGAGGGACGGATCGTCAACGTCGACGATCTTGGGGGCGACGGGAGCCCCGGCTTTCTCAACGGACTTTTCAACGGTCTTTTCGGCCGTCTTTCTGGCGGTGCGTCGTGCGGTCGTGCGGCGGGCGGGCTTGCCCGCGGCTTCGGCCTGCGCGGCCTGCTGAGGGGCAGCTTCGGTCGCGGCGGAGGCTTCGGGCTGGGGGTTCTTGGAATCAGTCATGTCTCTATTGTCCTTGTCTAGCAGCACAACGAATGTCGATTCTTATATTGTGTGCCATTTTTCATGACGATGCCATGACGCATTGATGACGTTTCCCTGAATCGTGTCACCTTCTGACGTGCGCAGGAGGAGGTTCGAAGACATGCAAAAACGGCCGCGGATGACTGCGGCCGTGGCGTTTTGCGTGATTTGACCTCGATTATCGGGCGCTTTCGGGCTCGATGGAGAGCTCGTATCCCTCAGGGTAGTTCCTTAGAACCGTGGCGCCGCCCCGGGTGCTCGATTCGAGCACGCGCTGGCCGCTTCGGGCGAGTGTGCGGGTCGAACCCGAGACGGAGAGCGTGCAGTCGGGGCAGGTCTTGGCGAGGGAGGCCCTGATCGAGTCCACGGGCCAGTACATGAAGGTGAGGTCCCTGATGAGGCCCTTGGCGCGGAATCTTGAGGAAAGGAGCGGATGGCGGGACTCGGCCGTCGTCGAGGGCGTTGCGCTGATGCGCCAGAAGGGCGTGTTTAGCGCGGAGAGGGATGCGCTGATCGAGTCGCCCTTGACGATGATCGAGGCGGAGAAGTCGGGAATCTGTTCGGGGGCGCCTTCGCTCACGGCCTCCTTCGAGAAGGAGAACCTCATGCGCTGCGTTTCGTCGAACCTCACGCCTGCGCGGAAGTCTGGGCGAAAGAGCGGGGCCGCCACGATGCAGGAGGCGGGCTTGCCTGCGTCATCGGCCGCAGCCTGAGCCTTCGCCTTGAGTTCGGGCGCCGCCGACGTGCGCACGGCCTGGGGCTTGGAGGGCTGCGTGGCGCAGGATCCGTACGGAGCGGGCGTCGAATTCTGGGCGCATCCGGCCGCAAGGATCGTTGCAAGGACGGCGGGGAGGAGAAGGCGTTTCATGTCGGCGGGTGACGGGCGGGATTGAAGAGCGGCCACATTGTAGCCGATGCAACGATCGGAATACGTAACGGTCAGTATCGGTGATAAAGCTGAGGCAGTCTGAGGGCGCCTGCGGGACAGGCTGGGACCGAGGGATGCGTGATGCAGGGAGGATTGCATGGACGGCTGAAAGCCTCTTGGCGAGAGGGCCACTCGCCGCGCTCTCCGTGTTCCGGCGTCAAAATCCCGCTAATATAGAACTCGTTATTGAAGACGCGCCGCCCGCCCAAGAGCCTGCGGCCCACACTGGTCTCGACATGCAGAACAAAAAGCTCATCGCCCTTGCCATCGCCTCGCTGGCCCTGCCGGCCATCGCGGCCGAAGCGCCCGCCGCAGCTCTGGCGGCGTCCACCGCCGCCCCCGTGGTTGCGCCCGCATCCGCTCCGGACTCGGAGTCGGAGGACGCGCTCGACAGCGTGGTGAACGGCCTCGCCTCCGCCTCGGAGACGGGGGAGGCCTCGCCCGAAGGGGAGAAGGCCGAAGAGGCTCGTACGGATGCGGCTCAGGAAGTCGCTGAAGGAACGGCCGGGGACAAGACCGGGGCGGCGGACGCAAAGTCTGAGGAAAAAAACGAGGATGCCGGCGCGGGGAGTGCGGACGAGTCCGGAGCGGACGGTGTTGCCGAGCTGCGCACGGCCGATGCGGTGTCGCCTCTTGCGATCGTGCCGCCGTTTCTGGACTTCATGCCCTACGTGACGAGCCTCAAGGACGTCGAGGAGGTCTTCGGCAAGAATGCCCGCCTCTATGACGACGGACGCTACGGCAGACGCCACATCATCACGGGTCAGGACTTCGATCTCGGCGTCACGAGCATTCTCGTCTACTACACGGACGGCGGACTTCTCTCCGACGTCTTCCTGAGGATTCCCGCGAAGGAGCGTCCCCGCGTGCTCGAGGTCCTCAGGGAGATGACGCCCTCGATGAATCCCGACGGCATCTGGACTTCGGACGGCGGGCGCGACTACTGGCGCACGAAGACCGCAGAACTCTCCGTGGGCCCCGTCAAGGGCGACGACTTCACGGTCGAGTACGGCGCGACGGCGCGCCAGATCCGCGAGACGCGCGCCTGGATCGAGGCCGATCCCGCTCACCGCGCACCGCGCTTTGCGGGACTTTCGATCGGCATCTCGACGGCGGCCGACGTCAAGGCGAAGGCCGACGGCAAGCGCTGCCGCATCCTGGGGCCGAGCCATGCGAAGGACGGCTCCTCGACCTATGCGCTCAGCGGTCCCTGTTTCGGGGTGCCGGGCGAATATCAGTCGCTGGCGTGGATTGCCGCCGACAGCGGCAGGCTCACGCGCCTCTTCCTGCAGAGCCGCGGCGACGCCGTGGGATTTTCCTCCGTGCTGCCTGCGCTTGAAAAGCGCTACAGGCCCACGGGCAAGCCCGGCGAATTCGAGGCGGGCGAGGCGCCTGCGCGCAACGTCTGGCCTGCCGTCATCCGCTTCACGCCCTATCGCAAGGCCGCGGGCGGCACCGTCGAGGAGGGCACCCTTGAATTCTTCGCCGGCATCGACGGCGTGAAGAAAGAGGAGGCCGTCTGGGACGCGCTTCTCGAGGAGAAGAAGGCGAGGGAGGCTCAGGCAAGGCAGGTCGACAGCCTGTTCGAATGACCTCGGCAACGGCTTGAACAAACGAAAGGCCCTGCAGGGGCGAATCCTGCGGGGCCTTGTTCAAGGTTTCAGGCCTGAGGGCCTTGGCCGGGCTCATTGGTCGAGCTTCTTGATTTCGGCGCGGGTGCGTTCAAGCTCGAGTTCGACTTTTTCACGGGCTTTCTCGGTGCGGACGGCCTCTTCGGCAACGGACGTGCCGACCTGGGCTTCACGCTCCTGGACCTTCAGCTCGGCGAGGCGGACCTTGAGCTCGCGTTCGCGAAGGGCGAGTGCATCAAGCTTGTCCTGCTTGGCCTTCTTGGCGGCGTTGGCCTTGGCGTTCGCCTGGGCGCGGGCCTTGTCGGCCTTCGCCTTGGCGGCCTGCTTCTGGGCTTCGGCCTTCTGGCGAGCCTGTTCGGCGTAGTATTCCTCGGCCTGGATGCGTTCCTGTTCGGCCTTCACGACGCCGATGTTGTACTCCATCTGGCCGCTTGCTTCGGCGTACTGCTCGGCGCGGCGGTCGGCATTGGTCGTGCAGCCTGCGGCGAGAAGAGCGGCGCCGAGGGCGGCGACCGTCATGATCTGCTTCTTCATAGAAATTCGGCGCGGAAACCTCTGTCTTCAGACAGGGGAGGAAGCGCCGTCCTCCTTTCTAAGTTCGGTTAAACAGGTGCCTCTCTTTTCGAGAAGCGTGAGCTTCCTGTAGTTGATGCAGGAAGAAATTTTTACGCCGTCCAGCCTCCGGACATCGAAGTAGCCGGACGATCTTCGCCCGAAGATGAAGCCGGTTTGCCCAAGACATCTCACCTTGTCAAAGAGCCTGAAGCTCTTGACCAGATGCGGTGTTTGATTGAGCTTTCGGTATCCGATCTTCGTGCCGTCCTTAAGCGTCTTCGATAGCACCGTACACTTGTGAATCTGACGGTTGTGCTTGCGCACCTGTCGCTGATGGAGGCAGACGCCTCTTCGTACGGCCTTGAGGTTCCCCGCGATGCAGTATGAATCGACGCAATGCGTCTTGGGGAGTCCCAGAGGCGCTGAGGCTAGTCAATAAAGGCTCTTTCAAGCCTCTGTCTTCAGACAGGGGTTATTGACGATGAAACTTCCTTCAGGAAACCCGGATCAGCGCTTGCCGCAGCCGTACGGGTTGTTCGGCTGGATGCGGGTCTCGCCGCTGCGAGACGAGGCCATGATGGCGGAGCCGAGCTTGTATTCGCAGATGCGGCCGACCTGCGTGGACTGGTAGACCTGTCCGTCGGAGGAGCGGTAGACGAGCTGCACGCCGTCGACATAGGTCGTGCCGGAGCCGCCGACGGCGTCGCCTGCAAGACCGCCGATCGCACCGCCTGCAAGACCGCCGAGGACGCGGGACGAGGTCGAGTGGTTGTTGTGGTTGCCGATGGCGGCGCCGGCGATCGCGCCGAGGATGGCGCCCGTGGCGCGGGCACGGTCGGAGTTCTCGCTGTTGTTCACGGCCACCTGAGCGGGATTGACGGCGATGATTTCAACCGTGTTCACTCGCTGAGCCTGATTTACTTGGCTGGAGCTGTAGACGTCGGAACGATAGTAATTGCCATCGGTGGCGCAGCCGCTGAGGGCGACGGTCAGGCTGAAAAGGCCGATCACGAGGAGTTTCTTCTGGGGCATGGCTTTGTTCTTGTCTTGGGTCGAAAAAACGGTCATTTTGGACTGATCTTCCGTTCAGTCCACATCCTCACGATACACCATTGCGGGTGCGGCGGGCGGATGAGGGTTGCGGTTCGAAACAAGACGTTACGCATCCTTGCGCAGGCAGGATGCAGTGGATGTAGAAAAGCCGCCGGTCCCTGCGGAATCTGCGGCTTTGCGGTGCGTCGCGGGCCCTGATCAGGCGGACACGCGGACGAGACGGCCGGTGAAGTCGTGGATTTCGACGCGGCCGTTGCGGCGGTGGATGGCCAGCTGGTCGTCGCCGACGAAGCGGACGAACTTGGCGTCGTTGACACTGTACGTCGTGACGAGCTTGCCTTCGGTGTTGTAAAGCTGACAGTAGCCGTTTCTCAGGACGACGGCGACATGGTCGCGATGAAGGATGGCTTCGTCGATGTTCATCGGGGGAAGCGTGACGCGGGGCTTGCCGGCGCCGCCTCTGATCTCACAGCAACCGTTGCGGACAACTGCAATCATGTTTTTTCTCTCCTCCTTGGTGGGCTTCAGCATCTGCATGAGGGAAGAATATGACAGGGTGCGTCAGCATGTGACGCAAGCAGAAGCGCACGCGTCATGCTCGAGACTCCATCAGTTTCTGCCGAAGCTCATTAAATCAATTTTATCAGAAATGAAATCAGGATTTCACGCTTGTCGTTCGGGAGGATGTGCGGCTGATTTTCGCGGCGGCGTGCACTTGATGCAAAAAAAGGAGCGCTGCTTTCGCAAAGCGCTCCTTTCGACTGTCCCGCGCGCGTTTACAAAGAACGCGGGACAATTTAAACCGATCGACGGAAATTAGTTTTCGTTGTCCATCGGGGTGAGGGCGTGACGAGCGGCCCAGGTCCACGGATTGGCGAGCCAGTCGTTGAGGACTTCCTTCTTGTCGGCGGAGATCGTGCCGAGTTCGATGGCCTTGTCGATGACCTTCGTGAAGTCGATCATTTCGTGGCAGCGGACTTGCTGCTTTTCGAAAAGCTTGTTGGTCTCGTCGATGCCGAAGGAGGTGATGGCGAGGCAGTCCGTGACCGTGGCGCCTTCAGCCTTGAGGCCTTCGACGGCGGAGAGGAGCGAGAGGCCGGTGGAGATGTGGTCCTCGATGAGGAGGACGCGCTTGCCGGCGATGTCGCAGCCTTCGACGCGGCTCTTGTTGCCGTAGGTCTTGGCGGCCTGACGAACGAAGATGCTCGGCTTGTTGAGACGGTAGGCCAGAGCGGCGGCGTGGGAGACGCCAGCGCCTTCGACGCCCGCGACGATGTCGAATTCGAGACCGAGTTCGACGACCTTCGTGGCCATCGTTTCAAGGATGTCGCGCCAGGCTTCCGGGACGGCCGTCAGGCGGCGGTTGTCGACGTAGATCGGCGTGATCAGGCCGGACTTGAGGCGCATCGGACGTTCCGTCAGGAAGGACACGGCGCCGTTGTTGATGAGGTGTTCGGCGAGGATGTTTTCAGCAATCTTGGACTTGAACATTTTCTATATCTCTTTCCTGAAAATTAGTCGATGCCGATCGCCTTGCGGCCGTTGACCGTGGCAATCTTGACGAGTTCGTCGAAGTAGTCGAAGCGGCAGCCCGTGGCGAGCGTGGTCATTTCGTGCCACATGTCGCCGGCGTTCCAGGGCACCATGGCGTCGCAGACGTTGTCCGTGCCGAGGGCGACGGTGATGCCGGCCGGGACGAGTTCGTCGACCGGGGTCATGGAGTTGTGCATCGGGCCGATCTGTTCGGAACGCGGGGTGTCGATCCAGGCGGTCGGGCAGGCGATCATCATCACGTCGGCTTCGCGCATGAGCGTGTAGAGACGCTGGCGGTAGGCGCGGGAGTGAGCGGCGATCGAGATGCCGTGAATGGCGACGACCTTGCCCTGCATGCCGTGCTGGATGGTCTTTTCGCAGAGCTGCTCGGTTTCGTATTCAAGGCTTTCGTTGAACTGGTCGACGTGGACGTGGACCATCTTGTTGCGGGACTTGGCCGTTTCCATGATGATGTCGAAGGCTTCGTCGCCGCGGCCGTAGTCACGTTCGTCGCGCTTCGGGAGCGCGCCGATGATGTCGACGAGTTCAGCACCGATGTCGAACCACTTGCGGGCTTCCGGATGGATCACGCCCTTGAGGGTCTGGTTGGCGAACTTGACGGTCAGCTGGTCCTGATAGTGCTCGCGGGCGCGCAGGCCGGCCTTGATGGCGCGGTCTTCAGACTGCGGGTCGATGTCGACGAAGGTCGCGAGGGCGGACACGCCCTGGGCGATCTGGTTTTCAAAGAACATCGAGAAGCGGCGGTAGAAGTCTTCTTCCGTGGAGTTGCGCTTGAGGGCGTCGAGGGCGTCCCATTTCTGCTGAAGCGTGCAGGTGCGGCGCATCTCGAGAACGTCGGGGCTGAGGGTGTAGGCACGGTCTGCATGAGCGTGGGTGTTGACCCAGCCGCCGGCGGCCATGATGGCCGGTTCGATCATGTCGCGAATCGTCAGGGGGGCGTTTGGCGTAGACATTAAGAACATCTCCTTCGCAGTTAGCGAAAACAAAAGTGGTATTTGCCGTCAGTACTCAGGAAAAAGCCGCGGATACGTCGGTTTGAAAGGGATGACGTTTCTGCGGCTAAATTGATTGCATTTTATAGATGGGGTTTTGGCGTGGCAAACGGCTACACAAACTGTTACATCATCAAGGCGTGACGCTTGTGCTTTATTCCGCTTTCTTCGCTAGAGCCGCAGGCGAAGGCAAATGAATGCTGGATGCTGGTCACGGACTGGGGCCTCGTGTCGGCATGTGAAGGTCCGCCGCTGCGCGTCCTGAGGCGTGTTTTGTCGACGAATCCCGCCGAAAAGGGGCCGGATTTGGGTATGATGGGCGCCCGTTCCGTCAACCGACGCCATTTCCTCCACTTCATGATGTCCTTCGAAGCCGAAGCGGCCGTTCAGGCCGAGCCCGTTCCTCCCATTCTTCCCGTCCTTTATCTTGACGACGTGATGTGTGCCGTGATGAAGCCCGAGAAGCTTCTCGTGCACCGCACCGAGATCGCCAACGGCGACACGGTCTTTGCCGTGCAGTGCGTGCGCGAGCAGCTCTGCCGTCGGGTCTGGCCCGTGCACAGACTCGACCGCGGGACGTCGGGCGTACTCGTCTTTGCGCTTGATGCGGACACGGCCTCGAGGCTCGGGCGCATCATGATGGCGGGCGAGGTGAAGAAGCGCTATGCGGCCATCGTGCGCGGCTGGCTCGAGGAACCTGTCGACTGCCGCCATCCGCTCTCGCTCCCCGAGGATCCGTATCTGAAGAAGCGCCGCGGTCCGTCGGAGCCTCAGGATGCGCGCACGGTCTTCGTCGAGCGCGCAAGGGGCGAGGCGCCCGTTCCTTCGGGCAGGTTCGAGACGACCCGTCTCGGCCTCGTCGAGGCCGAGCTCTTCACGGGCAGAAGGCATCAGATCCGCCGTCATCTCAAGTGGCTTGCGCATCCCGTCATCGGGGACGCCACCTACGGGAAGGGCCCTCTCAACCGTGCGGTCGCGCAATGGTTCGGCGCGGACCGCCTGATGCTCCACTGTGCGAGGATGACGCTCCCGCATCCCGTCACGGGCGAGGAGATCGACATCCGTGCGCCGCTCGCCGACGGTCCCTTCAGGTCGGCCGTCGAGATGCTCGGCTGGCTTGAGGCGTACGAGGAGCTCATGAACGGCCCTTGGAGAGAGCCGCCTGCGCAGGCGCAGCTTCTGGCGTAGCTGCCTGAGGCCCGGGAAAGAAAGAAGGCCCGGCCTTCCGAGAGGAAGCTGGGCCTTCTTGGGTTTTGACTGCCGTCGGCGTCAGGAGTTGCGGCGCTTGTCGAGGCCGAGGTCGGCCATGATCGTGGCGGAGATTTCCTCGATCGACTTCGTCGTGGAGTTGAGCCAGCGGATGCCTTCGCGGGCCATCAGGCCTTCGGCGTCGGCGATTTCCTGGCGGCAGTTCTCGATGCTTGCGTAGCGGCTGTTCGGACGGCGCTCGTTGCGAATTTCGGAAAGGCGCTCGGGCTTGATGGAGAGGCCGAAGAGTTTTTCGCGAAGCGGAATGAGGGCGTCGGGCAGGGAGCCGCGGTCGAAGTCCTCGGGGATGAGCGGGTAGTTGGCGACCTTGATGCCGAACTGCATGGCGAGGTAGAGCGACGTCGGGGTTTTGCCCGAGCGGGAGACGCCCACGAGGATCACGTCCGCTTCGTCGAGGCCGCGGTTCGTCTGGCCGTCGTCGTGCTGCAGCGTGTAGTCGATGGCGGCGATGCGGCGGTTGTACTTCGCGTCGTCGCGGATGCGGTGGCTCTGGCCGATGGAGTGCGCGCTCTTCATGCCGAGCTCGGTCTCGAGCGGGCCGACGAACTTGCGGAAGAGGTCGATGATGTGACCGCTCACGTGTTCGTTGAAGGTGCGCATGATGTCCGGATCCACGAAGGTCGTGAAGATGATCGGACGAAGACCTTCTTCCTTTTCCACCTGATTGATGCGCTGCGCGGTTTCAAGCGCCTTCTCGACCGTGTTGACGAACGGGATGCGCGTCTGGTGGTAGTCGAGGTCGGGGAACTGCGTCATGATCGAATGCGCGAGCGTTTCGGCGGTGATGGCGGTGCCGTCGCTCACGATGAAGATCTGTCGGCAGGGGTCGCACTTCTGGGTGTCTGTCATGGCGGATAGATGAAAAGGATTGGGTAATCCTTCCATTCTAACCGATCGACCATTTCCGATGAGTCGAGTCTGAGGGTTTCCCGCGTCACACGGGCGTTTGAGGTCAGAGCCTTGGGCTGCGCCTGATGAGGAGCTCGGCCGCAAGGAAGATGACGGCCGCAAAGAGCGAGAGCAGGAGGCAGAGCGCGTTCGCGGCGTCGAAGTCGGCGCGTGAGACGGCGTTGAAGATTTCGAGCGAGAGCGTGTTGGTGCGCTCCGAGATGTTGCCGCCGAGCATCATGGTGATGCCCACCTCGCCTGAGACGCGGCGCTACCGAGAAGGAGCGCCGCCGCGAGACTCGGCCGAACGAGCGGGAGCGTGACCCTGAGGAAGACGTCGCGCCTGCTCGCGCCGTGGATGCGGGCGGCCTCCTCGAGTTCGATGAGGCGCGGCGAGGCGAACGCCGCCTGAAGCGGACGCACGACGAGCGGTAGGCCCGCAATGAAGCCCGCGAGCGCGACGGCCGTCTCGTTGAAGATGAGCGAGAGGCCGAAGGGCTCAAGCGCTCCGCCCACGAGGCTCGTGCGCCCGAGCGCCGTCAAGAGCATGTAGCCGAGCGCCACGGGCGGAAAGACGAGCGGAATCGTGATGACGAAGCCGAGGACGCGCGGGGCTACTCCCGGCGCTCTCGCTAGGTAGTAGCCTGCGAGCGGCCCTGCGACGAGAAAGAGCGCGAGCGTGACGAGACAGGTCTTCGCGGTGAGTGCAAGCGAGAAGAGGAGCTGCGGCTCGTTGAGAATCAGGTCGATCATGGCGGGCGTGCGTCGCGGGCGTCCTCATTCGATGCCGAACTTCCTCAGGACGGGCTTCGCCTTTTCGGAGGCGAGGAAGTCCATGAAGGCCTTCACGTCGGTGTCGGCCTCGGCGCCCCGCACGGGACGCACGGTCATGTGTACGACGGCGCTTTCGTCGCGGATGGCCGTGTGGCCGCCGAGTGCCTCCGTGTCGGACTTGAGTACGGCAAGGTTCACGAAGCCTGCGTCCATGTTGCCCGTCGTCACGTAGGAGTAGACCTGCAGCACGGTGCCCACGATCTGAAGCTTGGGCGCGACCTTTGCGTCAAGGCCCGTCGCCTTGAGCCATTCGGCGGCGGAGCGGCCGTAGACGGCGGCCTTCAGATTGGGCGAGGCGACGGTCTTGACGGACCCGAACGCGATGTCCTCGGGGCGCTTCAGCTCGAGCCCCTTGCGCCAGACGAGGACGAGCGGCGTGTCGCCGAGGCGCCTGGCGTCGGGTGCGAGCGCATCGTGGAACTTCTCGAGGCTCGCCTCGTCGGAGATGACGACGTTGACGCCGCTGCCGTGCTTCACCTGGGCGAGCATCTGGCCGATGTTGCCGCCGAAGCTCTTCTCGACGGCGACGCCCGTCTCCTTCTGATAGAGCGCGGCGAGCGCGTCGACCATCTTGACGTAGCCTGTGCCCGTCGTGACGACGACCTGCGCGGCGTTCGCGGCACCCGCGGCAAGAGCGGAGACGGCGGCAAGGGTAATGAGGAGCGGCTTGAGTTTCATGATGAGGTCCTTGTGTTGGGAGTGGTCGGTGTCAGGTCGGCGTGCGGATGTTCGCGATGCGGCCGTCCTTCATCGTGAGGACGGTCTTCGCGAGCCTCTCGACCTCGTCGGCGGCGTGCGTGATATAGAGGACGGGAATGCCCGTGATTTCGGGAATGCGCTCGAAGTAGCCGAGAAGCTCGGCCTTGCGCTCCGAGTCGAGACTCGCGAGCGGCTCGTCCATGATGAGGAGCGTCTCGGCGGCGAGAATGGCGCGCCCGAGCGCGACGCGCTGGCTTTCGCCGCCCGAGAGCGTGTCGGGACGGCGTGAAAGAAGATGCGCAATCCCGAGCACCTCGATGAGGCGCTCCTGGTCGACTGCGGTGCGGCGTCCTCCGAAGCGCCTGCCGAAGAGCAGGTTCTCGCGAACGGTGAGGTGTGGAAAGAGCCTGTGGGACTGGAAGACGAAGCCGATGCCGCGCGATTCAACGGGAAGGTCGATGCACGGATCGTCCGACCTAAAGATGCGGCCGTTGACGCTGATCGTGCCCGATGCGGGCTTCACGAGACCCGCGATGCCGCCTGCGAGCGTCGACTTGCCGCAGCCCGAGGGGCCGAGCACGGCCGTGAAGTCGTCGCCGGGCAGGTCGCACTCCGCCTCGAGCGTGAAGCCCGGAAGACGCGTCGTGAAGTGAAGGGAGATCATGGGCAGAGCCATCCGCTATTTGCAATGGGAATAGCGGATGGCCTACCAAGAAAAGAGGGTGGCGGGGTGGATGAAGACGGGGAGGTCGGGGCTTCCCCTTCGTCAGGCCTTCTGGGCGAGGGCGGCTTCGATTTCGATGACGCCCTCGAGGACGCCGGCCGCCAGTGCGTAGAGTCGGACGTCGCTGCGTGCGCGAACGGCTGCGGCGAAGGCGGGGAGCCATTTGGCGGGGTGCGCCTCGAAGAAGGCGGTGGCGGCCGCGGGGTCGTTCTTGAGGATCAGGACGGTGAGAAAGCCGAGCTGCAGGCCGAGATGGTCTTCGGGCACGCCGAGGATGCCTGCGGTCTCAAGCCCCGCGTCGGCGTAGGCCTTGCGGCACTCGAGCTGGGCGAGCGGGATCTCGTCCCTGTGGAGCCAGGCGGATTCGGCAAGGGGCACCGTGCCCTCGCACGTGCCAAGGAAGAGCCTGGCGTACTCGCGTTCGAGCTCGAGCGGCCCGGGCGCGGGGGCGTCGAGCACCGCCTCGAACGGGGCGGCGTTCGTGCCGAGTTCGGTCGCGAGCCCTGCGGCCGCGCGCATCGCCTCGACGTAATTTTCATAGGCGCCCTTCGCCTCGGGCTGGAGAAAGAGGGCGGAAAGCGCGTCGTAGACGGACTGACGCGCAAAGTCCTGCAGTTGCTGGGTGACCACGGGCTTGCTCTCTATATATAGACGGTCTGGAGGGGGGGCGGTGCCGCGGGGGCGGCGCCTGCCGGCCGGATCGGATCAGTTCATTGTATCCGCTGCCGCGTGAAAGTGCCTCGCCCTACTCAAAACTACCTAGATGGGAACAATGACACTCTGCCTGCGTCTAGATTTCATCTATTGAGGCGGACCGGACCTGCGGAAAATCCCTGAAATTGTCCTGCGGGATCAAAAAATATGCAGGGTAGGCCCATTTTCCGGCGCATAAAGCGCTCTGAACGGGTAAAATCCCCCACAATTGAACCACCGCCCCGGTTCTTGGGGCTTAAGAGGATAAGCATGGTACAGGGTCGTTACGTTTTCCCCTTTAGTCAGCTTCGCATGACCGACGTTGATCGCGTCGGCGGCAAGAACGCTTCGCTCGGCGAACTGCTCAGCCAGCTCACGAGCGCCGGCATCCGCGTGCCGGACGGTTTCGCCACCACGGCCGAAGCCTTCCGCCTCTTCCTGAAGGAAGGCGGTCTCGAGGAGCGCATTGCTCAGCGTCTCACCACCCTTGACGTCGACGACGTCAAGGCGCTCGCCGCTGCCGGCGCCGAGATCCGCGGCTGGATTGAAGCCGCTCCGTTCCCGGCCGAGCTCGAAAAGGAAATCCGCGAATTCTACGAATGGCTCAAGGACGGTCAGGAGGAAATCTCCGTTGCCGTTCGTTCTTCCGCCACGGCTGAAGACCTTCCCGACGCCTCCTTCGCCGGTCAGCAGGAAACGGTGCTCAACGTCGTCGGCATCGACGCCGTCTTCAAGCACATGAAGGAGGTCTTCGCCTCCCTCTACAACGACCGCGCCATCTCCTACCGCGTCCACAAGGGCTTCACGCACGCTGAAGTCGCCCTGTCCGCCGGCGTGCAGCGCATGTGCCGCTCCGACCGCGGCGCCGCCGGCGTGATGTTCACGCTCGACACCGAATCCGGCTTCGACCAGGTGGTCTTCATCACCGCCTCCTACGGCCTCGGCGAAACCGTGGTTCAGGGCGCCGTGAATCCCGACGAGTTCTACGTCCACAAGCCCATCCTTGATGCCGGCAAGTATCCGATCATCCGCAAGACGCTCGGCTCCAAGCTCATCAAGATGGAGTTCGAATCCGACAAGTCCGTCGGCCGCACGGTCCGCACGGTCGATGTCCCGGCCGAAGACCGCCGCAAGTTCGCCATCACCGACGAAGATGTGATCGAACTGGCCCGCTTCGCCCGCATCATTGAAAAGCACTACGGTCGTCCGATGGACATCGAGTGGGGCAAGGACGGCAACGACGGCAAGATCTACATCCTTCAGGCCCGTCCTGAAACGGTGAAGTCCCAGCAGAACAAGGCCGACGTGCAGCTCCGCTACACGCTCAAGTCCAAGGGCCGCCTGCTCTGCCAGGGCCGCGCCATCGGCCAGAAGATCGGCACGGGCCCGGTCCGCATCGTCGACAGCGCCGCTGAAATGGATCGCGTTCAGGCCGGCGACGTTCTCGTCACGGACATGACCGACCCCAACTGGGAACCGGTGATGAAGAAGGCCTCCGCCATCGTGACGAACCGCGGCGGTCGTACCTGCCACGCGGCCATCATCGCCCGCGAACTCGGCATCCCGGCCGTCGTCGGCTGCGGCGACGCCACGGAACGCCTCTGCGAAAACGACGAAGTGACGGTGTCCTGCGCCGAAGGCGACACGGGCAACATCTACGAAGGCATCCAGGAAGTGGCCGTTGAGGAAGTCCAGCGCGGCGCCCTCCCGGAAATCCCGGTCAAGGTCATGATGAACGTCGGCAACCCGCAGCTCGCCTTCGAGTTCCAGGCCATCCCGAACAAGGGCGTCGGCCTTGCCCGCCTTGAGTTCATCATCAACAACAACATCGGCATCCACCCGAAGGTTGTTCTTGAGTACCCGAACGTCCCGAGCGAATTGCGCGACGCCGCCGAACGCCTCTCCGCCGGCTATGCCAGCCCGAAGGAATTCTTCGAGAAGCGCATCGCCGAAGGCGTGGCCACGATTGCCGCCGCCTTCTACCCGAAGAAGGTCATCGTCCGCATGTCCGACTTCAAGTCTAACGAGTACCGCAAGCTCATCGGCGGCGCCCTCTACGAGCCGGATGAAGAAAATCCGATGCTCGGCTTCCGCGGCGCCTCCCGCTACATCTCGAACCAGTTCGCCGAATGCTTCGCGATGGAATGCCGCGCCATGAAGTTCGTGCGCGACGAAATGGGCCTCACCAACGTCGAACTGATGATTCCGTTCGTGCGTACGCTCAATGAAGCCAAGCGCGTCAACGAAATCATGGAACAGTACGGCCTCAAGCGCGGCGTCAACGGCCTTCGCCTCAACATGATGTGCGAAATTCCGTCCAACGCCGTCCTCGCCGACCAGTTCCTCGAGTACTTCGACGGCTTCTCCATCGGCTCGAACGACATGACGCAGCTCGCCCTCGGTCTCGACCGAGACTCCGGCCTCGTCGCCGCGTCCTTCGACGAACGCGATCCGGCCGTCAAGGCGCTCCTCGCCATGGCCATCAAGGCCTGCCGCGAACGCGGCAAGTACGTCGGCATCTGCGGCCAGGGTCCTTCCGACCACGCCGACTTCGCCGCCTGGCTGATGGAACAGGGCATCGAGTCCATCTCGCTCAACCCCGACACCGTCGTCGACACGTGGCGCCGCCTCGCCGTCAAGTAATTGACGCGCTGAGACGCTAGTCCGAACAAAGCCCCCGGCTCCGAAAGGCGCCGGGGGCTTTTGTCTGGTCCCTTCGAATCGCGTGTGCCCGAGATGTTTTCACGTCCGTGCTTGACATGTGCCATGAGAATGATTATCATTAACACGAATGAGAACCATTCGCAGGTGCGAACGGGCAGGACCACACGAATCACAGGCGCCTTTCGGGCGCAGGGAAGGGCAACATGACGAAGCATGCAGCTGCAAGGACGCGCACGACGCTCAGAGCCGCCTCAACCGCAGGTCTTTCGGTCTCCGCATTCTTTCTTGCGGCGCCCGTTCTCGGTCTTCTCGCGCCGCAGGCGAGCTTTGCGGCGGCGATCGCTGCCTTTGCCGCGGCGACAGGACTGGATGCGATTCGAGACCGTACGCACGGAGAATAGTTTTCACGACTTCTGCAGTTGAGTGAGGACCGGCGCCCGCAGTTCTCTTCGGAGGAATGCGGGCGCCGGTCTTTTTGTCTTCCCGATTGTCGTTTCGTAAGTGCGTGAAAACCTAGGAGTGCCGCCGTTCGTCGCTGTGCTAGAGTGTTCTGGTACGGCCTCTGTGGCCCGCAGGGCGGTTCCTGCGGCGGATCAGGGGCGCTTGCGGAGGCAGGAACGTTGTTCATATCAGGTACGGTTCTCTGGTTCATACTGGCGCTGATCGTCGCCGCCGTCGAGATGGTGACGGGCACGGTCTATCTTCTGGCCGTCACGCTGGCGTGCGCGGCCGCGGGCGCCGCGAGCTGGCTTGGCCTCTCGGCGAGCTGGCAGTTCGCGGTCTGCGCCCTCGTGACCGTCATCGGCTGCGCGCTTGCGCATCTCCTGCGCCGCAGGAAGAATCCGCAGGCCGATCGTCTCATGAATCTTGACGAGGGCGAGCGCATCCGAGTCGAATCCGTGGGCACGGGCGGCACCGCCGTCGTGCAGTACCGCGGCGCGCCCTGGATCGCCTGCGCCGAAGAGGGCGATCTCACGCCGGGCACCTGGATCATCGCCCGCGTCGACGGTACTCGCCTCGTCCTTCGTTCCGCCGCCCTCAAGTAGAGGCGACGCCTATTTCACACGTCATACGGAGTCATTGAAAAAATGAACGTCAGCGGCTTTCTCATCTTTACGCTCGTGCTCGTCGTCGTGGCGGTGCTCTTTGCGTTCCAGTCCGTCAAGGTCGTGCCCCAGCAGACCGCGTGGGTGGTCGAGCGCCTCGGCAAGTTCCACGCCGTGCTCACGCCGGGCCTCAACTTCATCATTCCCTTCATCGACCGCGTCGCCTACCGCCACTCCCTCAAGGAGATCCCGCTCGACACGCCGAGCCAGGTCTGCATCACGCGCGACAATACCCAGCTCACGGTCGACGGCGTCCTCTTCTTCCAAGTGACCGACCCGCAGCGCGCCTCCTACGGCACGTCCAACTACGTCGTCGCCATCACGCAGCTCGCCCAGACGACGCTTCGCTCCGTCGTCGGCAGGATGGAGCTCGACAAGACCTTCGAGGAGCGCGATCTCATCAACAAGTCCGTCGTCTCCGCGATTGACGAGGCGGCCCTCAACTGGGGCGTCAAGGTGCTCCGCTACGAGATCAAGGACCTGACGCCGCCCGCCGTCATCCTGCAGGCCATGCAGCAGCAGATCACGGCCGAGCGCGAAAAGCGCGCCGTCGTCGCCGCATCCGAAGGCCGCAAGCTCGAGCAGATCAACCTCGCCACCGGCGCCCGCGAGGCCGCCATCGCCCAGTCCGAGGGTGAAAAGCAGGCCGAGATCAACAAGGCCGAAGGCCAGGCGGCCGCCACGCTCGCCCTTGCCACGGCAACGGCCGAGGCCCTTCGCCGCGTTGCCGCCGCCACGCAGGCCGAAGGCGGCATGAACGCCGTCAACCTGCAGGTCGCCGAAAAGTACGTCGAGGCCTTCTCGCAGCTCGCGAAGACCAACAACACGCTCATCGTCCCGGGCAACCTCGGCGACATCTCCGGCATGATCGCCTCGGCGATGAAGATCGTCGACGGCGCCAAGGCCCAGCTCCCGCCCAAGGCCTGAGCCGTCCTTTGAAGCACCTTCCGAAGGCGCCCGCAGGATTCGTCCGCGGGCGCCTTTTCCGTCGCACCTCCATCATCACCTGCACCGCATGCCGTTTCGTACTCCTGAAGCGGGTGCGGGGCCTTCGCTCTGTATAATGTCGGCATGTTTTCACAAGAGCCGCGGCACCCCTGCATGATGGCCCCCAAGGATGAAATTTCCTATGACCGAACAGAATACGAGCGGCGCCGTCGTGGCGCTTCCTTCGATCGGCGATTCCGCCGTTCTCGCCGAGATCCTGATGTACACCGGACGTGATGCGATCGCCGTCATGCTGAATGAGCAGGGCGATCCCAATGACTTCTCCAGGATCGTCTTCGGCGTCGCCTCGATCTTCATGGGGCACACCGACTTGCTCGAGCTTCCCGAGGGCTGGGATCCCGCCGCGCGGGGCGCCGCCCTTCGTCCGCTTCTTTCCGACATGCTTGAAAACATGCCCGAGGAGGACCGCAGGACCTTCGCCGATGACGAGAGTCTCCTTGTGCTCGCCGTCATGACCTGCTTCCAGGAGGCCGCCGCCATCGCAGAGTACTGGGCCGATGCCCACGAGACGACGGACATGCAGACCATTCTGAACGGCGTCCTTCATGACGAACTCTTCTCCGCCCACTTCGCCACCTGGGCTGAGATGATCCTCGGCATTGCCCCCGAAGAGGAGGACGAGGAAGGCGCGGCGGATGACAGCGAAGGAGACAAGACGGAATGACGGACGAAAAGAAGATCGAGGAGCAGGCCCCGGAGCAGGGCGAGGAAAAGGTCGAGGCTGTCGTTCTTGACGAGAACGTGCTCGAACAGCTGCTGGTCGGTTGCATCTGGGACGTGCTCCGCCGCATGCACCGCGTTGCCACGAAGGCCATCACGCCCGACCAGGCAACCGAGGAGGACGATGCCATTGCGCGTCACCTCGCCCGCACGCTCATGGGTGAGAATCCTGGCTTCACGAGCGCGCTTCCGCTCGTCGGTCCCGCGCTCGTCGAGGAGCTGCGCAAGCTTCCCGACTATGCCGAGGACGAGCTCCCCGAGGAGATCGACAGTGCCAATCCGCGCGCCGTCATGGTCTACGTGTGCCGCACCTTCCTGCACGGCATTTACGACATGGTCCGCACGCTGACGAAGGCCGATGAGATGACGCCCGAGAAGCTCTCCGAGACCGTGAATTCGACCGCCGCGCTCTGGACGCTGCGCTTCACCGGCCGCAGGGCCGACAAACTCAACTGAACGATCGGAGACGGGACATGGCCGGTTGCGGATCGAACTGCAGCGCAGGATGCTGCAAGGACTTCAGTTCCAGGGCGGAGCGTCTGCCCAATCTTCTGAGCGTCGAGGTGACGGGCGAGATCTTCGCGAAGGCCGTCCGCAACATGACGCTTCGCGCCGCTCAGCGCGCCGCGGGCATGATGAGCGACGAGGAGTATGAGGAGGCCAAGAGCAAGCTCGTGCGCTGGCTCGTCAACGCCTTTTCGGGCGAGAATCCTCACTATGAGGCCGACTCCGAGTGGCACGGCAACGGCGGTCTCGCCGACTATCTGGCCGAGACGCTCGACTATCACGGCCATTCGCCCCGTCAGGTGATCACGCATGCGGCCGCGCTCTTTGCCGACGACGCCGACAACCTCGCGCGCGAGATCGTCGAGCGCGGCGGCCTCGACACGCCCGCGGCCCGTCAGGCGCTGGCGCAGGTCGCAGGCATGTGGGCGCAGGTCTTCACGGGCGTTCCGCCCGAATTCGCCTGAGGTTAGCCATGGCGCGCAGTCCGCTTGAAGAGCACGCTCCCGACGTCACCCGCGAGATCATGGGGCGTCTTTCCCCCGAGGCCATGCGCACGCTTCGTGCCGTCTCCGAAATGCGAAACCGTCCCGCCGAGGACGTTCTTCGTGAGGAGCTTCGCGGCTACATCGCCGACAAGCTTCCGCTGCCCGACGTCGAGGCCATCATCCACGCGATGGGCGAGCGCTTCTATGCGCTCGGCTATGCGTGCGGCACCGCCAAGCGCTTCCTGAGGAAGCTCAGGGGCGAATGACCCGCAGTCCTTCAATGAAAAGACGGCCCGAAACCTTGCGGTTCCGGGCCGTTGTATTTTTCAGGGCATTCAGTCGCCTGATTTCAAAAGCTTCTTCTTGAGGCCGTCGTCGATGGCATTGTCGCCAAGCCAGATGGCTAGCACGGCGTTGTAGAGCGCGCGGCCGCCGCCGATGGGCTCGCCCACGGGCTTGTCATTCAGATGGACCGTGGTGCCCTTGTCGGGCGAATAGTCGAAGTCGATGATGTCGCCCGTTTTCACGTCGCCGATCGACCTCATGAGGCTGCGCAGGGCCTCAAGTCCGGCGGAAATCGCCTTTTCCTTGGCAGGCTGGAGGTTCGCCTTGATGCCGTCGTTGAGCGAGTCGATGAAGCTCGCGCAGGAGACGTCGCGTAGCAGGCCGAGACGAACGCGGGCAGCGCTGTTCTGGGCCATGACCTCGGTGTTCCTGCGGGCGGGCGCCTTCAGGTAGAGCCCTGCCGTGTAGACCTTGAAGAAGATTTTCGTGCGAAGGCCCGCACCGTTGAGCAGAAGTTGCTCGCCGTTGACGTTCGCCTGCGGCTCGTAGGTGATGGATTCGATCTTGAGGGGCTGGCCGGCGAAGGCGATGCCAAGCGTGAGCGTCATGCAGGCGGCCGCGGCCAGTCTCTTGAGAATGTGGGTCATGGGCTTTCCTGATGTGAAAAAGGAACACGCAGAATCGTGCCACCGCCCGCGTGCGAACGGGAAAAAACCGCAAACGACTTTGTCTCAAGAGTTTTCAGTCTTCCCGGCCTTCGCGGACTCGGCGGCCTTTCGGGCCTCGATGCGCTTCTGGCGTTTCCTGCCGCGCACGACCGAACTGGTTTGCAGCGCCACGGATAGTGCGATGAGTCCGATGCCTGCGTAGAAGGAAGGACCGAGGTCGCGGGCCTCGCCGAAGATGACCATGGCGAGGATGATCGAGTAGATCGGCTCGAGGTTGTAGGAGAGGTTGACCGTGAAGGCCGAGATATGCTCGAGCGACTGGATCTGCAGGATGTACATGAAGAGCGTGCAGAAGATCGCGAAGATCGGCAGATAGAGCGTGTCGGGCCAGGTCGGGATGAAGGGCTCGGGCGGCATGAGCGAGACGTAGATGGGGATCGCAACGCAGGAGAAGGCGAAGCCGCCGAGTAGCTGCCAGCTCATGACGGTGACGCTCGAGTACTTGGCTCGGTAGCGCTTGAAGTAGACGGCCAGAAGCGCCGCCGCTGCGGCGCCCACGAGGCCGAGAGCAATGCCGAGGCGGTACTGCGCGTCGAAGTGGAAGATGAGCGAGATGCCGAAGATCGTCGCGAGCGAGAAAAGCATCTCGCGCAGCGAGATGCGGGCCCTGTTCATCAGCGGCTCGATGAGCGCCGTGAAAAAGCCGATCGACGAGAAGGCCACGACGCCGATGCTCACGTTCGAGGCCTTGATCGAGGCATAGAAGAGCGTCCACTGCACGGCGAGAAGCGCGCCCACGCCCATGATCGCGATCCTGTCGCGCGGCGTCACCTTCTCAAGGCGCTTCGTCAGCCAGGCCCAGAGCCACAGGCAGCCGCCCGCAATCACGATGCGCCAGAAGACGATGAGGCCGGGCGAGAGCATCATGAGCTTGCCGAAGACGCCGGTCCAGCCGGCCAGAAGAATGGAGATGTGAAGCTGAAGGAAGGCCTTTTTCACGGCGCACCGCCAGGAGGGAGACTGTTTGAAGATTGGGAACAGGTCGGCTTTTCGCCCCTTTTCAAGGCTCTGCCGGCCGCGCCTATGCTACCGCAAGAAGAAGGAACTTGCCATGCCGGACACACGGCCCGGGCGTGACGTTTTCCCGCATCTTCTTCCGCCTCATCCTTAGCTGATCGTCAAGATACGTACAGCTCTTTTGATAATAGAAACTTAGCTAGCTAATTGTGAGGTTTCGGCGGTATCGTTTCTCGAAACGCTACGAAAAGCTCCGGTCGGAACTTGCGGAGATGCTTCGTCTTTCCGCCGCCACGCGAAAGCGCGAGCACGGTGAAGTCTGCAACTGGCTTCTCGGCCATGCAGGCCACATCATTGTGGAGGACAACAGTTACAAGGCGTTCCAGAGGGGACGGTTCGGCAAGACCATCGGGCGACATGCGCCGGCGGCGTTATACGCTCAACTCGCAAGCAAGGCTGAAAGCGCCGGTTTGTTGGTAGAAGTCGTATCGCCAAAGAAGGTCAAGCCCACGTAGCACAATCTGCTGACGGGTCAAATTGTCAAGCACGAACTTTGGGAGCGCCGCGTACGATTGGGTGAAGATGACGACGACCGTTGGATCGACCGCGATGCGGCGGCTTGTCTGAATCTGTTGTACGCCGATCTTGAGAAACAAACCTACGCCCCGGAACGGATCCGTGAGGCCGTTCCAGCTGGAGTAACAGCCAGGCTTGACGCCGGTGTCGTAGTCATTCAAGCCCGAGAAGGAATCACCGAGCGCGAGTTCGGGAGGTTCCGACGGCGGGGGATTCCGTCCTCCACCGTACAAGGGCTGCGTCAGCAAGGATTTCGTGGTCGGAGTGACAGCAAATCGGGGGCAACCCCGAGGCGAAAAGCCTCGACTGTATCGAAACCCTCCCACTTCAGTGGTGAGGTTGTTTAGGAAGACGATCTTTTCGCCCGTGCTGGCGCTCTTCAACCTGCCCAAGCCCGGCAAGGTCGTGCATGCGGCTGACCCCGGCTTCTGGGAAGGACTCTGGAATTCGCTCAGGCCCATCGCCAACACCTTGGCCGAGTGGCTTACCTAGGCGATGCTCGTCCTCTGCCTTCTGGCTGTCGTGTGGACGCTTCGCTACACGCACTGGCTCAAGTTCCACCAGGTGCTCTCGATCGTCTTTCTCGGTCTCACGCTGCACTGCGTGCGCCTGATGGACACGACCGACTTCATGATGTCTTTCGGCTGGCTCAACCTCATCATCACGGTTGCGGGCAGCGTCGCCGCCCTGATCCTGCTCTTCAGAGGTCCCGGCGCGAAGCTTCGCGAAGAAGGCACGATCGTCGAGACGGCGTGCGAGGGCGCCACCACCAGGTGGGTGGTCGAGACGCCGCTTTCCAGACGTGTTCTTCCCGGTCAGTTCGTCTTTGCCGCGACCGAGGGAGAGCCGCTTCATCCGTTCTCGGTGGCGGGTATCGACAAGGGAAGGATCATGCTTCTGATCCTCAGGCTTGGCGACTATACGGGCGAGGTCGTTCCGAACGTTCCGAAGGGGATGACCGTCAGGCTCGAGGGCCCGTGGGGCGCCTTCCGTCTCGTCCTTGACGACAGGCCGCAGACCTGGGTGGCGGGCGGCATCGCGCCCTTCATGGCCTGGCTCGAGGCTGCGGCGAAGACACCGCACGGTCCCGTCACGCTCTGCTGGTGCATCAGGGATCTGGCGAAGGAAGGCTTTGCAGACGAGGTGAAGGCGGCGTGCGAACGTGCGGGCGTCACGTTTAGGATTTTCGAGAGCCGCATTCGTCGCGCAACGCCCGCCGAGCTTCTGGCTGATTCGCCCGCCTGTGGATTGAGAAAGGCCTGGCGCGGAGCGCTCGAAGCCTTCATGATGGAGGAATTCCGCTGGCGCCATTCCAAGTAGGCGGCGCTGGATGAATCGATTGAGATGCGAAAGGGGCGGTTCCCGGCGGACCCGCCCCTTGTCACGTCCTTTTCAAGAGATGAAGGCATGACGCACCTATTATTTCGTGCTGCAGTCGCAGAGCGACTCAAGGTATTCGTGGAAAACGGCGAGCAGGCGGTCGGCTTCCGTGTCGTCGATGCCCGAGAGCGTCGAGAGGCTGACGACGGACCGGTTTTCAATGGCGGCGGACGCAATGAGCCAGCCTGCGGCCCTGAGCACGCACTGCAGATGCTCGAACGAGAACGTGTCGGAAGGATGAAGGAAGGAGAGTACGTGCGGGCTGCGCGCATCCTCCTCGAGACAGGGCTCGAAGCCGAGTCTGATCATGCCGGCGGCGAGCTTTTCGGCAGCCGCGCGACAGGACGTCTCGCGCACGGCGGAGCCGCCCTCCTTGTCGAGAGCGTCCAGCGCGGCATGCAGGGCGGAGACGGCCTGAGGCGGCAGGGAGTTTTCGATGCCGACTTCCTGCCTGCGCAGGCCTTCGAAGAGGTCGAGCGAGACGCTGCGCGCCCGTCCTTCGGACGACTCGAGAATGTTGCGGCGGGCCAGCACGAAGGAGAGGCCGGAGACGCCTTTGAGGCCGCAGTCCGCGACCGAGAGGAGCACGTCGATGCCGAGCGCTTCCGCGTCGATGCTTGTGGCGCCGAAGGAGACGCCTGCGTCGACGATGAACGTCCTGCCCGCCGCCCGGACGGCACGGCCGATTTCCCCGAGGTCGTTCCTGAGTCCCGAGACGGCGTCGACGTGGACGACGGCGACGTGCGTGATGTCGGGACGTTCGTCGAGAAGCATGGCGATCTCGGCCGCGCCCGCAGCCTGTTCGAATCCCGTCTCGAGCTTCTCGAACGCAATGTCCGCACGCGCGAGCATGCGGCAGGCGGCTTCAGCGCGGGCGCCGTTGCAGACGACGAGCACACGGCTCTCCTCAGGGATGAGCGTCGTGAGCGCAGCTTCGAGCGCGAAGGAGCAGGGACCCGCCGTCAGGACGGCGGCGTATTCTGCGGGACGCATGCCCGCGACACGCAGGAGACGTCTGCGCACGTCCTCCATCATCGAGATGAATGCGGCATCACCGGGAGACGGACAGCAGGTCATGGCCTCGAGGACGGATGATTCAATGGAGACGGGGCCGGGCGTGAGCAGCCGGCAGGCATTGACTTGTCTTTTCATGATCTTCAACGGTCGTTTGTTCAGTCAAGGATGAGAGGCATTATCGAGAGGCTTCATGACGAAACGACGGCGGACGAATGACGAATGCATGACGGTCGGCGCGCCTATGACTGTTCTCCGGATTTCGTGCTGCGGGGCGTCTGATACGGATTCGCAGGGAGATTTTGTGAACGCTTGTTCAGTGGAATGGGCGGAAGGTCCGCAGTGTGGGGACGAGGTGGAAATGCTGAACGGTTGTTGATTTATTTGCTATTGCGAAATGATAATAACTATCGAGATTTCTTGCGGACGCCTGTGCTGCAATGGGTAGGATTCCCAATATTCGAATGCTTGACAGAGCGATAACATGAAAACGAACCCAAGGGAAAGACAGTGAAAACGGAGGTTCTCAATGCGTGCGAACAATGACAGGAAGAAGAACGGCTGGGCCCAGATATTCCTCTTCATCATCTTCCTCATTCTGCTTGCCCTCGTGCTCAACGGAATGGGCTGGTGCATCGGCGGCGTGTGCGAAGTCGGCACCGACATGCTTCTTAAATAAAAAAGAGCAGATGGGGCGGAAGCCCCGTGGCCCGCGTGAATGTGGTGGGCGGCAACCGAAAGGCGTCAGGAGAGAGGCGCCTTTTGTGTTTTTTGTGGGATGGATTCGGGAAAGGGCGCAGCGAAGGCCGCGCCCTTTCCTTATGGAGAGCTTCTTTTGGGAACCGGGTTTCGGAAGCTAGAGGCTGTAGCCTGCCTCGAGGACGAGGCGGCGCTCCTCCTCGACGGAGCTGCCCGGTGTTGTGAGCAGGTCGCCAGTGATGGCGCCGTTGATGCCTGCGCGCAGTGCGGCGCGGGCGGTTTCGGGCGCGAGGTTCTGCCTGCCGCCCGCGAACCTGAGGCATGCGGACGGATTGACGAGACGGAAGACGGCGACGGTTCGGACGACTTCATCGTGCGTCATGGCAGGACGGTCCGCAAGCGGCGTGCCGGGAATCGGGATGAGGAAGTTGAGCGGAATCGAGGGGATCTCGAGGCGGCGCAGCCCGCAGGCGAGGTCGATGCGGTCCGCCATGGTCTCGCCCATGCCGAAGAGTCCGCCCGAGCAGAGTTCGAGTCCGGCGCGGCGGGCGGCCTCAAGCGTGCGGATCTTGTCGGTCTGGGTGTGCGTGGTGCAGACCTTGGGGAAAAAGTCGGGGCCCGTCTCGAGGTTGCAGTGGTAGCGCACGAGTCCCGCCTCCCGCAGGCCTGTGAGTTCGGGTTCGGTGAGAAGGCCCATTGAGGCGCAGACTTCAAGTCCCGTGGAGGCGGCGGCTTCGACGACGGGGCGGATTTCACGCAGCTCCCGTGCGGAGAGCTTTCTGCCCGAGGTCACGAAGGAGAGCCTGCGGATGCCGTGTTCGAGGGCCCGCGCGGCGGCGGATTCGCCTCGTGTTGCGGGCACGATGGGAAAGACGGGGGCATTCGTGGTCCATTTTGAGGATTGCGAACACCAGCGGCAGTCTTCGGCGCATCTGCCCGACTTGGCGTTGACGATCGTGCAGAAGTTGAAGACGCGGGAGGCGCACTTCGTCGTCACGAGGTGCGCGGCCTCGACGAGTTCGTCGAGGGCGGGGCTGTCTTCAAGAAAGTCGAGGTCGGCGCGCGGAGAGGCTTCTCCTCGAAGGGCGCGCTCGACGATGAGGCTGAGCATGGCGGCATTCCGGTCGGGTTGGACGAGCGACAACTGTAGCGCAGGACGTCCTTCGGGAGAGCGGCGGCTTTGCAAGCGTTTGTTGACGGCGCGAAAAAAGGGACGGCGTCCGGGCAGGACGCCGTCCCTTTCAGGTCTGAATTTCAGGGCAATTAGGCCGCGGCGGCAAGGCGTGCGGCGCCGAGGGTGTCGACCTTGCGGATGGCGGCGACGAACTGTTCGCGCACGGCGGGTTCGGGACCCGTGGACCATTCCTTGATGTGTTCGGCGGCGCTGACAAGCTTCATGAGCTGCTCGTCGGTGGTGATGCCGACCTGGGCGAGCGTGACGGGCAGGCCGATGCTGGTGTTGAAGTCGAGGAAGCGTTCGAGGAGTTCGTCCTGGCCGTCATAGGCGAGGAGCACCAGGTTGCCGAAGGAGACGACTTCGCCGTGCAGGTGCGCGTGGGCGGACGGAAGGACCATCGAGGCGTTGTAGAAGCAGTGGGCGAGGGACGAGTTGTAGTAGTACTCGGTGTGCGTCACGAGGTTGGAGACGACGCCCGTCGAGACGATGATGTCGAGCACGCATTCGGTGAAGGCGTCGGACATGGTCTTGGCGCGGAAGTCGTCGAGGGCCTGACGGCCGAACTGCAGGAGCGGCTCTTGGCAGGCGCATGCGAGCTGGGCGCCGAGGAGCGGTGTGTGGAAGAGGTGCTTGCCGCGCGTGCAGTAGAGCACTTCGATCTGCTTGGAGAGCGCGTCGCCGAGGCCCGCCCAGAAGAGGGGCTCGGGGCTGTCCATGATGACGGACGTGTTGATGAAGCAGTGGGCGGGGCAGGCCTTGCCGAAGTGGTAGCCGTGCAGAGAGCCGTCCTCCTTGTAGAGCACGGCGATGGCGGAGACCGGCGCGCAGTTGGAGGCGACGGTCGGGCAGGTCATGACGGGCTTGCCCATCATGTCGGCCGCAGTCTTGACGGCGTCGCAGCAGCGGCCGCCGCCCACGGCGAGGATCACGTCGGCATTCCTGACGCCGGAGCGGGCCTTGATCGCCTCGACGTTGGCGACCGTGGAGTCATGACCGTAGACGTGGACGTCCGTGACGGTGAGGCCGGCCGCCTCGAGCGCGGGCAGAAGGGAGGGATTGGCCTTCGTCATGGCCGTTTCGCCGCCGACGACCGCAACGCGGGTGCCGTAGGGTCGAATGATGTCGCCAACAAGGCTGTAGGCTTCGGGACCGACGGAATAGTGCGGGAGGCTGACGGAGTAGTTCGGCTGCATGATGAAATCCTTTTCTTTTTTCTGCAGGGGTTGTGCGGGTTCGATGCCGTCTTTTTCAAGCGGCGTAAGGTCCATTGTCACGCGGAATCGGGTCGGGGAGATCCGACAAACGCCTTAGTGGTCCTGCGGATAGTCAGGGAGGCGTCAAAAAAGATGCGCGAAGGGCACGGACGTGCGATTCGCGTGTGGAGAAGGCGTTTGCAAAATAAAAAAAAGAGGGAGGTCCGCAATGCGAACCTCCCTCTCGTAAGGCTTCATTGAAGGAAGAGGCTTCCTTCAGAACCCTTGCTTCGGGCGAAGAAGATTACTTGGCCTTGGCGAGGGCGTCCTGAACGGCGGCCTTGATGCCGTCGGAGGACATCGTGGCGCCGCCGACGCTTTCAACGCCTTCAACACCGTTCTTGGCGACGATTTCCGGAATCATCGTTTCGATCGGAGCAGCGATGATCATGTCGGTCTCGCCGTGCTTGAGAACCTTGACAGCGGCGATCTTGCCGCCGGCGACGTCGACCTGGACCTGGATCTGGGATTCGCGGCCCTTGCCTTCGCCCGTGTAGGAACCGTCCTTGTAGGAGGCGGCCTGGGCGCCGGCGGCGACGAGAGCGGCAGCGGCGACGACGATAAGCTTCTTCATCATGATGTAAAAACCTCGGTTTGTAGTGGTTTTGAAATGCGTGTGTGCGTCTTCCCGAGGCCGGCCGATCGGTTTGTGGAGCGGGCGTCGGAGAAGCAGGCGCGGCGATAATAGCACATCGAAAGGCAAGAAAAGCGAGCATGCCGCAGAAAAAATTGCAAGCACTCCTTTCGGACTAGAGAGGTTGTCCTAGGGAAGCTGTCCAAAGTCAAATCCGGCACGGGGCGACATTTATATATAAGGATCGATGCCTGTGTCTGAGAACATTTTTGTCGGGGGGAAAGGTCCATGAGAGAAAGGAAAAACGAAAAGACGACGGGAGCGGACGAGGAGGGCGCCGTCGTGCTCACGGGACTCGCGCCCGTCGTGGGCGAGGCGCCCCTCATCCTGATTCTCGGTAGCATGCCGGGAGCGGCGTCGCTCGCCGCAGCACAGTACTACGCGCATCCCGCCAACCGCTTCTGGCCGCTGATGGCGCTGCTGTTTCCGAGGGAGACGGCTCGTCTCTCGTCTCCCGACTATGAGGAGAGGCTCGAAGGACTCAGGCGGTCGGGCGTTGCGCTCTGGGACACGATCGGCTCGTGCGAGCGGGCGGGAAGCCTCGACAGCAGCATCCGGAACATGACGCCCAACGACGTGGCGGGTCTTCTGAAGTCGCATCCGACGATCGGGACGGTGGTTCTCAACGGCTCAAAGAGTGCGGTGGTCTGGAGGCGGCATGCGCAGCGGGAGGCGCTCTTGGAGCGGCCCGACCTTCGCGTTCTCGCGCTTCCCTCGACGAGTCCCGCGAACGCGCGCCTGCGGCTCGCTGATCTTGAGATGACCTGGCGGGAGGCGCTGGCCGTCGGGTAAAACCCGCTTGGCCATAGGGTTTTGGAGGATGGCGAAATTTCGGCACGGATGGGTAAAATTTCCGGATTGCCACCCTGCGGATATCCACCAACGATTGTCCCGCAGGGCGCAACCCGACTTGAAACCATAAGGAGACAGACATGAAACCGACGCTTTCCGAAGCAATGAAGGCCCGCCTTGCCGACCTGTGCGGCGACGACCGCGTGAAGACCGCCCTGCAGGTCTGTGTGGATGAAGCGGACCGCGCGATGGAGGAGCAGATTCACATTTCCGAGATTGAATCCCCCACGTTTGCCGAAGGCGTCCGCGGCGAGGAAATCGCCCGTCTTCTGAAGGAATACGGTCTGACCGACGTCGTGATCGATCCTAGCGGCAACGTCGTCGGCCGTCGTCCGGGCACGGGCTCGGGCCCCGTGCTCGCCATCGCCGCTCACCTTGACACGGTCTTCCCGGCCGGTACGAACCTCAAGGTCCGCAAGGAAGGTCATCTCTACTACGGTCCCGGCATCGGCGACAATGCCTCCGGCCTCCGTTCCATGCTTCAGGTGCTCCGCGCCCTTGAAAAGGCCGGCATCGAGACGGACGGTGACATCCTCTTCGTCGGCACGGTCGGCGAGGAAGGCAACGGCGACATCCGCGGCGCCAAGGCCCTCTTCGACGGCTCCCGTAAGATCGACGGCTTCATGGCCCTCGACATGGCCGACGTCTTCACGGTTCAGAACGGCGCCACGGGCGCTCATCGCTGGCGTCTTGCCATCGAGGGCGAAGGCGGCCACTCCTACCTCGACTACGGCCACGTGCCCTCCGCCATCCACGCGATGTGCCGCGCCGGCGCGATGATCGCCGACCTTGACCTGCCTGAGGATCCTAAGACCACCTACACGATCGGCACGATCAAGGGCGGCACGACCGTCAATACGATCGCCGCGCGCTGCGAAGTCGACGTCGACATGCGCAGCGTCGACCTGCCGACCCTCGAAGCGCTCGAAGCCAAGGTGCTCGCCGCCTTCGAAGAGGCCGTCCGCATTGAAAACGCCCACTGGCCCAAGGCCGACGAAGCCCACCAGCTCAAGCTCGTGAAGACCCAGATCGGCAATCGTCCCGCCGGCATGCGTCCCGCCGACTGCCCGGCGGTCCAGGCCGCCCTCGGCGCCCTTGACGCCCTCGGCATCGAAGCCCGCCACGTCAAGTGCAGCTCCACCGACGCCAACCAGCCGATGTCCCTCAACATCCCGGCCATCTGCGTTGGCACGGGCGGCGAGACCTTCCTCGAACACAGCCTCAAGGAATACTTCGACTCGACCGACATGCACCTCGGCCCGCAGCTCGCTCTGCTCGCTACGCTCGCCATGGTCGGTCGCAAGGGCGAAAAGGGCTCCCTCGCCGCCTGAGGCAGGCCCCTGCAGCATGAAGAGGGTCTGAGCCTCAGGCCTGTCTTCTGAATGAAAAGGACGGACACCTCCGCGGTCTCCGTCTTTTTTTTGTGCCCGTGAAAAACCATTTCCGCATGTGTCCGGCGGTTCTGCAAAACTGAACGAAACCGGGATGCCCGCCTTCGTCGGACCGGATCGAGGGCCATGCTGATGAATGCATGCCGCTTTCATGCATCACCATGAACAACTGTTCAGGAGGGCTTTAGGGAGCGTTTTACAACCTTAAGATTCGCGCCCCGGCAAAGCGGCTCGAGCCTTCGCCCGAGTGCGGGGAAATTCGTGCCAAATCGAAAAATCGGCACTCTTTCAGGCGAAGAGAAGGTGCGCGGGCGCTGTTTCAATGAATCCGAACACGACGTTCGGACCTTAAGATAAGCCGTTTTGTGCGATTGGAAAAAATAAATCGAGAGATCTTAGCCATAGAGGATCGCAATCGAAACGGCGGTTTTTGCAGGTCGACATATCCCCCTTTCGCTATGTTCGGAAAGATCGAACGATGGGTTCAAGCAAATGTAAATGGCTAAGTGAAAACTAGGGGCTAGCGAGTAGAGGCGCCGTTTTGCGAAACCATGCGTTCCGATAAGTGAAACGGAACCTCGCCAACCCTTAGGGATTTGGCGTCGAATACTCCCAAAGAGGTAGTTCCTCAGAGAGGGGTGAAAAGGGACGGGAAAAGGATTTCCCAGTACCATTGACTTTTCAAAATGCCTGTGGGACAGTTGTTTTTGTGGTGTTATGGTGGCCGTGTCAGGGTTTGCTTGCTCCTGATTGATCTAGGTCAACTGAGATGCGAAACAGGGCATTTTCAGAATTACCTAAGCAAATCGACTGATGCATCATACCGTTGCGGTTCTTCGGGACCGCATTGACCCCATTGCCTCTCCTCGTTTCCCGGGGAAGGGATAACAATCCCCGCCCGATTCTCAGATCGGAAAGGGAAGACAACCAAAAATCGATGTTGCTCGTCGCGCTGAAGACGACGGCCTCTTCTTCACGCGATGATGCCTTTTCCGATCTGGGGAACGGAGAAGACAGACATTAGGAGATAAAACTATGCAATCCACTACCAGAAAAGCAGCGGCTTCCGTCCTGTTTTGCTCGGTCGCCATGGCTCTGGCCGCTCAGGCTGTTGCTGCGGACGCCCCGGGTGTCGGTAACAAGAATGTGAACGCGCTCACGCAGCCGATTTACGCGAACCCGGACGGCGACGAAGCCACGAAGGGCGTCAAGACGCTGCAGGACTACATCGTTCAGGAAAAGGAACTCTTCGACTTCCTCTTCGAAAACCACCCCGTTTTCAAGTACGCAGCCGAAAACCGCATCAAGGGCGTCTACAAGGTGTCCACGCGCGGTTCCGAATTCCTCGGTGAAGGCAATGCCCAGAAGTACACGAAGGCCGCCGGCGCCAAGCCGTCCGCTTCCCAGTACCGTCTCGCTGCCAAGTCCATTCTCGACTACCCGAACAAGTTTGTGGGTCCGGAACGTTGCGGCGAATGCCACGCGGTCCAGTACCAGAAGTGGAAGCGCTCCCGTCATGCTCAGACGATCCGCTTCCCGGGCGAACATCCGGAAGTCGACAACGACCTGAAGAAGAAGCTGTACGGCTCCGACGCTTCGATCCTGCCTGACGGCATCACGCCTGATGTCATCTACGCTACGGTCGGCACGCCCCGCACGAAGTACGGCTACGTCGACGCTTGGCTCGTCCGCGGTTCCTACCATATCCGCGACGGCCTTCTCCGTGACGGTACGGGTACGCTCGTCGCCGGCGGCAACCAGTTCTCCCGCGGCTGGGCTTCCTGGCTCTCCCCGGAACGCTGCGCTGAAATCGCCAAGGTGATCCCCGACTTCCCGACCAAGATGGAAGACTTCGGTGCGTCCGGCTCCCACCAGTGGGGCATGACCTCCTACGGTTCCAAGTACGAAAAGGAATTCCTCTTCCAGCCGGCTTCCTCCTACTGCGAAGTCTGCCACGCCTTCAAGTTCGACTTTAAGGACAAGAAGGAATTCTTCGCCGCTCTCGGCAACCCGAAGGAACTCCAGAAGCACACCATCTCCAAGGGTATTGCTTGTGAAGAATGCCACGGCGCCGGCGGCCACCTTGTTGGTGCCGAGTCCAACGGCTTCCAGACGAACTGCGAACGCTGCCACCAGCGCTCCAACTTCATCCCGGAAGACGTGAACACGGAAGCCGGTCAGGGCAAGATCGAAAACGGCTTCAACGTCAAGACGAAGTCCTCCTGCCCGTCCTGCGGTACGGAAGGCTCCCAGCTCATGATGTCCAAGCATTATGAAAAGGGCATGCGCTGCGTTACCTGCCACGACCCGCATGAAGTCACCAGCAACGACTGGAAGGACTACTACACCAAGCCGGCCATCAAGCAGACCTGCCAGGACTGCCATAAGGAACAGGCTGATGTCGTCGCCCAGACCGACACCCACAAGAAGATGGACTGCATCGACTGCCATATGCCGTTCACGATGTCCTGTGAAAACTTCACGGCCATCCAGCGTCCGGACATGGCCGGCTTCGACGCCGTCCGCCGTTCGCACGTGTTCAACATCAAGGTCGACCCGACCGCCAAGATGATGAACCCGGCCGAAGGTCAGTCCCGCGCCTCCAACTCCAAGGGCTGGCGCATTGCCAAGGACGAGGAAGGCCACGGCTACCTCGACCTTATGTGGTCCTGCGCCCGTACGGCCAACGCTGAAGTTGCCGTTACGGAAAACAAGGGCTGCCACTCCGTCTTCATGTCTGAACTTGAAAAGGGTCTCCAGTACTCCGATCAGAAGCAGGCCTATGACGACGTCATGGAATGGCAGACCCCGGTCAAGGACGGCTACAAGGCTGCCGTCGGCGCTCAGGAACGCATCGTGAAGCTTCTTGAAGTCACGAAGCTCGACGCCACCGCCAAGACCGAAGTCCTGATGCTCCTCGACAAGTCGAAGGACATCACGAAGGAAATCGAGAAGGACGGCTCCTGGGGTGTCCACGCTCCGAAGTACCTGAAGCAGCGTGCTGAAACCGCTCAGGCTTACCTTGACAAGGCCCAGTCGATCATCGACCAGGCTGCCGCCAAGTAAGTTTGGAAGTCACGTTTGCTTCCAGCCTTAAATCCCCGGGCCTCTCATGAGGTCCGGGGGAAAGACCAAGAAGGAATTATGAAAGCGCATCTGAAACGGTCGGTCATGGGTTTGATCATGGCCATCAGCGCATCGGCCGCCATGGCCGGTGCCGACGGTCCGATCGAGCCGGCCCCCGTCTATGACGAAGTTCTCAATCAGATTTCGCTTCGGGAAGCTGAAATGCTTTTCGAGGAAGGCGTGCAGTTCTACGATGCCAACGAGTTGGAGATCTGGGCCCAGGGTTACATCCCCGGCGCGATCTTCTTCAACGTGAAGGATTGGAAGAAGCTGCTCCCCGAGGACAAGAGCACCACGCTCGTGTTCTATTGCGTCAACCCGCTCTGCACGAGCAGCGAGATGGCAGCGCGCGAAGTCATGAAGCTTGGTTATACGGATGTTCGTCAGATGCCCGAGGGCATCGTCGGCTGGCGTCGTTCAAACCGGCCGATCGAGCTTCCGTAAGATGCGTGCCTCGCCTCAGGGCGGGACGGTAATTCACACAGACATTCAATTGAGAAAATTATGTTTACCCTGAAAAAAGTCATTCTCTCTGCCTCGCTTGCGCTGACCGTGAGCTCCGTGGCATTTGCACAGGCTCCGCAGACGCAGATCCAGAAGGAGTCTTACAGTATGGGTGCTACGCTCGGCAACGTCATTGCCGGGCAGGTCTATCGCCAGACCGAACTGGGCGCCGAAGTCGACATGGCTGCGGTCGTCCAGGGCTTCAACGATGCTCTCAAGGGCAAGACCGAGCTTTCCGACGACGACATGCTGAAGATCCTCAACGTGCGCGCCGAACAGCTCAACAAGCTCGAAGAGGCTCACCTGGAAAAGGTCGCCAAGGCCAATTCCGAGAAGTCCAAGGCTTACCTCGCTGAAAACGCCAAGAAGAAGGGCGTTGTCACGACCAAGTCCGGCCTGCAGTACGAAGTCCTGACCGAAGGCAAGGGCGACAAGCCCCGCGTGGAGGATGTGGTTACCGTCAATTACGTCGGATCCTTCATCGACGGCAAGGAGTTTGAAAACACCTGGCAGACGAAGGAACCGGCCCGCTTTGTGATGATGTCCGTGATTCCGGGCCTCGCCGAAGGCGTCGCCCTCATGACCCCGGGCTCCCGCTACCGCTTCACGGTTCCGGCCGAGCTTGCCTACGGTCATGACGGCGCAGGTCAGATTCCTCCCGAATCCGCCCTCGTCTTCGACCTCCAGCTCGTCAAGGTCGAAAAGGTTGGTGCTCATCAGCAGAGCTTCGGCATGCCCGGCATGTCCGGCGGCATGTCCAAGGAAATGATGGAGAAGATGAATCCCCACAAGTGAGGATGATTCTTCGCAATCGCATGGAGAACGCGTGATGAACATGCTCGCAGCCCTCTTCGCAGGCGCCGCCCTCCTCGCAGGTGCGGTTCTTGCAGGCTACCGGATGCGGACCCGTGGTCCGGCCGCCGCAGGCAAGAGCGTGTTCCTCGCCGGTTTCGCAGGCGTGCTGCTCGTCTCAAGCCTCGGCGTCTATGCAACGCTTGGACGCTGGAGCGACTGGGACAAGGCAGAGGTCGACCACGACGTCGACTATCTGCTCGCCGCGAAGCTGACGGATGCGCGCCGTCTGGTCCAGATGACCCCCGACAGCGCATACGCTCAGCAGCAGCTCGCACTGGTCTCGCTCGAAGTGGGCCGGTACGAGGATGCAGTCTCGGCGATTGACCGCAGCATCAGCATCGCGGGAGAAACTCCCGAGCTGCTGGGCATCAAGGTCTTCGCCCAGTACTATCGCGACGGCAGGCAGTTCGCCCCCGAGACGCAGGCCGCCGTCGGGCGGGTGTTCGACATGAACCCCCTTGAGGTCCGCACCAGGATGCTCCTCGGTCAGGACGCCTTCCTCAACGGCAGATACGCCGAAGCGGTTGGCCATTGGCGGATGCTTCTGGATGCGGGAGCGGCTCCCGACAAGGAGCGCGCCCTCAAGACTGCGATTGCCAAAGCCGAAGCCAGGATGACTCGGTAAGCAATTTAACCGACAGATTCTCCTAACCCCGGGAGGTCTGTCATTGGAGAACATCGTGAGCGAAAAGATCGACAGGAGAAAATTTCTCGCTGGCGCCGGTGCTGGCTCCCTGGTCCTCGTGTCCCTCGGCGGATGCGGCTCCAGCCAGGTCCGTCAGCCCGGTACGCCTCACTATGGTATGGTCTTCGACCAGAACAAGTGCGTTGGCTGCCGCGACTGCAGAATCGCCTGCAACGAAACGAACAAGCTTCCCAAGGGAGTGACTCGTCTGTTGCTCGAGTTGCAGGACGACAAAATCGAAGGCAAGCGCGGCTATGCCGCCGACCGCCGCTACGTGCGCGTGTCCTGCCAGCAGTGCTCTGACGCCCCGTGCGTCACGGTCTGCCCGACGGGCGCCGCCCATCGCGACCCGAAGACCGGCATCGTGACGATGTACGCCGACAAGTGCGTCGGCTGCAAGTACTGCATCGTCGCCTGCCCGTACAACGCGCGTTTCATCAATGAGGAGACGAAGGTCGCCGACAACTGCGACTTCTGCCTGCACACGCGACTCGAAAAGGGTCAGCAGCCTGCATGCGTGGAAGCCTGCAAGTACGACGCCCTCGTGTTCGGTGACCTCAACGATCCGAACTCGTACATCAACAAGCTGCTCGCCGTCAAGGATTCCGTGCGCATCCGCCCGGAACTCGGCACGGAGCCCAGCCTGCGTTACATCCCCATTGTTAAGCAAGGAGTGTAAAGATGGACATCGCCATGAACTTTACACTTGGTCTGAGCCAAGGGATCGCCTGGCCGTGGCCGATCGCCGTGTACCTGTTCCTCGCAGGCATCTCGGGCGGCGCCGTGGCTGTGGCGCTCATGCTTAACCGCTACCGCAACCAGGTTGCGGAGAACACGCCGGTTCTCAAGGCCGCGACGCTCGTCGGCTTTGTCACCATCGTGCTCGGCATGATCTGCCTCGTGGCCGACTTGACGAATCCGCTGGTATTCTGGCGCATTCTCATCTACTACAACCTGACCTCCGTGATGAGCCTCGGTGTTATAGCGCTTCTGTTCTATATCCCGCTCGTCTTCGTGCTCATGCTCGTCGCCTTCCGCAAGGAAGTGAAGGGCTGCGGCGCGCTGGCCTGGCTCGACGGCATCATCGGCGCCTTTGACGGCATCCGCGGTGCGCTTCAGTGGATCGTCCTGATTCTCGCAATCACGATCTGCGCGTACACCGGCTTCCTGATCTCCGCCCTGATCCGCTTCCCGCTCATCAACACGGCTGTGCTCCCGGCGCTATTCATCGCCTCGGGTCTGTCCGCCGGTGCCGCTGCTGCCAAGCTCGTCGCCGTCGGCTGCTTCGGCGAAGAAGAACACAGTGCCGACATGAAGCTCCTGCACGGCGCCGAATGGCCGATCATGGCCGCCGAAGCGCTCTGCATCTTCATGATCGCGGTCTCCCTGATCTCCGGCAACGCCGCTGCTCAGGCTGCCGTCGAGGCCTTTGTCTCGGGTACCTGGTCCACCGTGTTCTGGGTCGGTGTCGTCGGCGTCGGCTTCGTGCTGCCCGTGCTGCTGAACTTCGTCAAGAGCACCGCGAGCTTCTACCTCGCCGGTCTCTGCAGCGTCGTCGGCATGCTCTGCCTGCGTCACTTCATCCTGTACGCCGGTCAGATCTTCGGTCTCTAATGTCCCTCGCGGTCATCTGACCCGAAGCGTGTGAAAGCACGCGACCAATCAACCATCCGCCCCGCCGGCAACGGCGGGGCAGATGGCTGAGAAAAAAACGAGAATTCCCCCGAGCCCGTCAACGGGCCGTTTTTTTATCAGGAGACCCGTCCGCATTTTCGAACGCATCGTTCGAGAACGTCGTACGATTGGATTTTTCCCCGAAGCTTTCCGCCAACCATATGAGGAGCGTGCAATGACGATGCAGAAGAAGATGTTGAAGACCGCCGCGGCCGCCTGCGCTGCGGCTCTCGCGGCCGTCCTGCTTGCAGGATGCGGCGATGAGGCCTCGAAGAAGACCTACTCGCCCGTCCCCTTCACCAAGCACGACCGCTGCCATCTCTGCGGCATGGTCCTTGCACACTACGAGGGCCCCAAGGCCCAGATCATCATCAAGGGCGCAGAAGACACACCGCTCATGTTCTGCAGCGGTCGCGACGCCTTCACCTACGCGCTCCAGCCCGAGAACCAGCGCAGGCTTCTCGCCTTCTTCATCCACGACCTCGGCAAGACCTCCTGGGAGACGCCCGCCGACGACGCGCTCGTGCCCGCGGCTTCCGCCATGTACGTCTACGGCCACGGCCGCGAGGGCGTGATGGGGGACGAACCCGTCGCCTTCACCGAAAAGTCCAGGGCCGACGCCTTCATCGCAAAGTGGGGCGGCCAGGTCTACAAGTACGAGGAAATCACCCTCAAGCGCCTTGACTGAGGAAGCCCGGCATGAACGCATTTGCGCGGCTTCTCCTTTGCACGGCCCTCTCGGGCCTCGCCCTCGGGGCGCAGGCGCGCACCTTCGAGGTCTCCGACTTCGCCGAGCTTGACAACGCCGTCATCGAGGCCGAGGACGGCGACGAGATCGTGATCAAGAAGGGCGTCTACGAACTCGAGGCTCCGCTCGAAATCTTCTCGCGCGTCACCGTGCGGGGCGAGCAGGGCGCCGTCATCGACGCGGGCGGTCGGGGCTCGGGCTTCATCGTCCGCGTCCCGAAGGTCAGGATCGAGAACCTCACCGTGCGCAACTACGGGGGCGACCTTTATGCGCGCGACGCGGGCGTGATGGTGGGCGACGGCGCCGACGGCACCGAGCTCGTCAACCTCACGCTTCAGGGCCCGGGCTTCGGCGTCAGGGCCGACCGCATGAACGCCCTCGTGGTCGAGGGCTGCACGATTGAGGGCGACGCGGACCGCCATGTACTCGACCGCGGCGACGGCATCTTCCTCTCCTACGTGAAGAACGCGCGCCTCAACCACAATTCGCTTCGCAACGTGCGCGACGGCTACTACCTCGAAAACGTCGACGCCGCGAAGTCCGACTTCAACTACTTCACGGGCGCCCAGTACGGCATCCACTACATGTACACGCGCGACTGCACCGCCACGGGCAACCGCGCCGTGGGCGTGCGAGGCGGCTACGCCCTCATGAGCAGCGACCGCGTGACGCTCACGAAGAGCTACAGCTCGCGCAACATCGAGTTCGGCATCCTCCTCAACGTGGCCGACGGCTGCCTCGTCGAGGAGAACACCGTCGAGGGCGTGCACAATTCCAAGGGACGCGCGGCGCTCGACAATGAAGGGAAGGGCATCTTCATCTACGGTCCCGGCAAGAGCCGCGTAACCCGCAACTGGATCGCCGAAAGCGACATCGGCATCGGCGTCGCCCTGGGCGGCGAGGGCAACGTCCTCTGGGACAACGCCTTCGTCGACAATCAGATCCAGGTCCGCTACGTGGGCGAGACGCCGCTCGAGTGGAGCTTCGAGGGTCGCGGCAACTACTGGAGCACGAACCTCGGTTGGGACGTCGACCATGACGGCATCTCCGACCGCGCCTATCAGCCCAACGACAGCCTCGACCGCATCTTCTGGATCTATCCCGAGGCCCGCTTCCTGATGGACAGCCCCGTGACGGCGCTCCTCAGGTGGCTCGCCAGCCAGTTTGAAATCGACCGCGGCAAGGGCGTTACCGACTCCCACCCGCTCGTGCGCCCGCCCGTCGGCCCCGACGTGCACGAAATCAAGACAGACAACGCGAAGAACAAGGAGCCTGCCAAATGAACGCCATCACATGCGACGACCTCGTCTTCCGCCGCGGCGACAGGACCGTCCTCAACAGGATCGGCTTCGAGCTCGCTCCGGGAAGGCTTCTCGGCCTCATCGGTCACAACGGCGCAGGCAAGTCGACCCTCATCAAGCTGATCCTCGGCCTTCTCAAGCCCGCTTCGGGCAGGCTCGAGGTGCTCGGCGGTGCGCCGGGCGCCTCGCCCCTTGACGTGGGCTACCTGCCCGAGAACGTGAGCTTCTACGACGCCATGACCGTCGAGGAGCATCTCCGCTACTTCGCGGGCCTCAAGGGCGTCGCGCGCCCGCGCATCGACGAGCTCGTCGAGGAGCTCGGGCTCGGTGTCGTGCTGCGCCAGCGCCTCGGCCAGTGCTCGAAGGGCCAGCGCCAGCGCCTCGGCCTTGCACAGGCGCTTCTCACCCGCCCGCGCCTTCTGATGCTCGACGAGCCGACCGTGGGCCTCGACCCCGCCGCCTCGTCCCTCATGTACCGCGAGCTCTCCGCGCTTCGCGACGCGGGCTGCGCCGTCGTCGTCTGCACGCACGAGCTTGCGCTCGTCGAACCCTATCTCGACCAGGTGCTGCTTCTGGCCACAGGCGAGTGCCGCGGCAGCGGCACGCTTGAGGACCTGCGCGCCAAGGCCGCGCTGCCCGCGCTCATCACGAACGTCGGCAGCGGCGACGCGCTTGCCGACCCCGAGCTCGCGCCCTACGTGCGCGGCACGCGTCTCGCCGTTCCCGAGGGCGACGTCGCCCGCGTCGTCAGGCGCCTCACCGAGGCGCACGGCGTCTACGACTTCCAGCTTCGCAAGGCGGATCTGGGCATGATCTTCGCGCACTTCGTTCTGGACGTGCCCGTGGAGGAACTGTAATGACTTCTAGCACTTCATCCGCCATCGGCACCGGCTCCCGCATCGGCGCCCTCGCCACCGTCTCCATCGTGGCGGGCAAGGAGTTCCGCGACTGCTTGAGAAGCCGCTGGCTCGTCTTCGGAAGCGCGCTCTTCGCGATTCTGGGTCTGGCCGTCTTCTTCGGCACGGCCGCCATCGGCGGCACGCTTCAGTACCAGCCGCTGCCTTCCGTGATGAACTCGCTCCTGAGCCTCACGGTCTTCCTGCTGCCGCTTCTCGCGCTGCTCCTCTCCTACGACGCCTTCGTGGGCGAGGCGGAGTCGGGCACGCTTCTTCTGATGCTCACCTATCCGCTCTCGCGCCTTCAGTGGCTCGCAGGCAAGGCGCTCGGGCAGGGTGCGGCGCTCCTTCTCGTTCTCGTGCTGGGCTTTGCGGTCCTGCCGCTCATCCAGGCCTTCCTGCCGGTGCCCTACGGCATGGGTGAGTTGCTTTCGTCTCTCTGCGTGCTCGTTCTGAGCGGGTGGGCGCTCGGACTCCTCTTCATGCTCGCCGCCTACTGGGTGAGCCTTTCGGTTCGTCACAAGGCGCAGGCCCTCGCGCTTCTGCTCGTCGTCTGGTTCGTCGCCGTGCTTCTCTACGACCTCGGTCTTCTCGTCGTGACGGTTGCGGGTGCGGACGTGCTCGGCCGCGGAACATTGACGGCCCTCATGCTCGCCAATCCCGCGAGCGTCTTCAGGCTTCTCAACCAGTCCGTGATCGGTGTCCTCTCCTTCGAGGTGCCGTCCGCTGCGGTCCTCTCGGGCATTCTCGCCGCATGGATTGCGGTGCTCTTCGCGATCTGCGCAAGGACGCTCGCCGTCCGCAGGCTATAAGCTCCGCAGAAGGTCGTCCGGGTCACGAACAGGAATCGCCGGTCGTGCCGCTGCAGTTTGTACGGCAGGCACGACGGGCGTTTCGCAGGCCCTCGGACCGGAAGCCGTCTTAAGCCTCAGTGCAGGTTTGCGCGTTAAATTCCAGTCTGCATACATCCGACCAGACCAACCATCAGGACATCCAAAGTGATCCCCGAACTCGGCCACTTCCTGCTCATCATCGCCGCCATGACGGCGCTCCTTGCACCCGCCGTGGTCTTCTACGGCATTCGAAGGGGCGACGACTTCTATGCGGGCTTCAGCCGCCCTGCGTCTCTTCTGACGGCGCTCATGCTCACGCTTTCGACGGCCGCGCTCGTCTGGGCCTTCCTGACCGACGATTTCTCCGTCGCCTACGTCGCAAATCACTCGAACACCAAGCTCGCGCCCGCCTACAAGGCCGCGGCCCTCTGGGGCTCGCACGAAGGCTCGATGCTCCTCTGGATCTGGCTCATGGCGGTCGGCACGGCCGGGGCGGGCTTCGTCCGGTGCGCCGACAGGCTCTTCACGGCGCGGCTTCAGGGGCTGATGCTTGCGGTGCTCGCGGGCTTCTGCGCGTTCCTGCTCTTCACGTCGAATCCGTTCCTGCGCAACCTGCCGATGGTGCCGCCCGACGGTCGTGACCTCAATCCCATCCTGCAGGACATCGGCATGATCCTGCATCCGCCCGTGCTCTTCATGGGCTATGCGGGCCTGGCGCTGATGTTCGCGGCCATGTGCGCGCTGCTGCTTTCGGGCCGCTGGTCGAAGACGGCCATCGACTTCACGACGCGTCTTTCGATCGTCACCTGGGGCTTCCTGACGGCGGGCAACATGCTCGGATCTTGGTGGGCCTACAACGAGCTCGGCTGGGGCGGCTGGTGGTTCTGGGATCCTGTTGAGAACGCGTCCTTCATTCCGTGGCTGACGACCACCGCGCTCATGCACGCGCTCATCCAGACGAGAAGGCGAGGGCAACTCAGGCGCCTCACCGTCTTCCTCACGCTCGTGGGCTTCGCGCTCTGCCTGCTCGGCACCTTCCTCGTGCGCTCGGGCGCCATGCAGTCCGTGCATGCGTTCGCGACGGATCCGGGCCGCGGGATCGCGCTTCAGGTGCTCGCCATTGTGCTGCTCGTGCCCGCCGCCTTCCTCTACTGCGCGCGCATCGAGCCTGTCTGCAGGACCGAGGAGGCGCCGATGAACGGCTCGGACGCCCTGATGACGGGCGCCGTGTTCCTGTTGATGGCCGCCGCCTTCGCGGTGCTCTTCGGCACGCTCTATCCGCTTGGATACGAGGTCTTCGCGGGCCGCACGCTGACGGTCGGCGCGCCGTACTTCAACAACTTCTTCGCGCCGATGACTCTCATCGCCACGGCGCTCGCGGGCGCCGCCCAGCTCGGCCTCAGGAATCCGGTCCGCTGGGCCGTCTGCGCAGCGGCCTCCGTCGCCGCAGGCGCAGCCGTCGCGCTCCTCACCGACCCGCGCTCGCCCGTCATGACGGGCTTTGCGGTCGCGGCCGCCGTCTGGCTCGTCGTCACGGCCGTCTCGCACTGCCTGCCTTTCCCGGCCCGCCGCATGAGCCTTGCCGCGCTGCTCGCGCACGTGGGCATCGCCGTCTCCATTGTGGGTGCGGTCGGCGTCGAGCAGTACGAGAGCGAGGCGCTCGTGCGCATGGGGCCCGGCCTCGGCAAGCCCGTCGACGACGTGGTCTTCGTCTATACGGAGACGCGCTTCGTCAACAACCACTCCTACTTCGGACAGCAGGGCGTGATCGAGGTGCTCAGGCTTGACGACGAGTCCCTCATCACGACGCTCAGGCCCGAGCGCCAGACCTTCGTCGCCAACGGCATGCAGATGTCCGCAGCCGGCATCGACCACGGCTTCCTGCGCGACTACTATGTCTCGATGGGCAACAAGCTCACCGACACCGAGTGGCTCGTCAGGCTCTCCATCAAGCCGCTCGCCGGCTGGATTTGGGGCGGCGGCGCCGTCATGATTCTGGCCGCGCTCATCATTCTCTTCACGCGCCGTCGCGAAACCGAGACGGCGGCGCAGGAGTTGGAGGCTCCTTCCAAATGATCTTCATGACACGCAGGACCCTCGTGAGAACGGCAGCGCTCGAGACGGGCATGATGCTCGCCGCGCCGCTCCTCGCCGCCGAGACGAAGCCGCTTACGGGGGCCGAGCTTCAGAAGGAGGCCGTGAGCATCTCCAAGGTGCTCCGCTGCCCAGTCTCGCCCAACCTCACGCTCTACGACAGCGAGAGCGCCATCGCCAACGAGCTCAAGGGCGTCATCTACGAAAAGCTGCGCGCGGGCGAAACCCGCGAGCAGATCTTCGACTTCATGGTCGCCCGCTACGGCGAGCAGATCCGCTACGAGCCCGACATGAACGCGGGCACCGCCGCCCTCTGGGCCGCGCCCTGGGTAGCGCTCGGCGCCTGCGGGCTCTTCCTCGCCGCGCGCATGCGCAGGAAGGGTGCCAAGGCCGACAGGGCCTGAGACGCCTCGTCCAGCCTCGGAATTCAAAAGACAGAATCGACAGACAGCATTCAGAGAGGAGATTCACCGACATGTTCAAGAAAGCCCTGATCGCGCTCGCCTTCGTGATCGGCGCCCAGTGCGCCTCGGCCGCGCTTCCCGCCTTCAACCAGAAGTTCGAGAAGAACGGCCAGCCCATCGCCGAAAAGCCCCTTGTCGCCCGCGACTTCATCGAGTTCCGCACCGCCCGCGGCTTCCCGCTCGACGGCTACAAGGACCTCGCAGGCAATCCGCAGTCGCTTTCGCAGTTCAAGGACAAGCTCGTGATCGTCGACGTCTGGGGTTCCTGGAGCGCCACCTGCCAGCGCAGCGCGCCGCTCATGGCCGAATTCCAGGCGAAGTACAACAAGCCCGAGAGCCGCATCCGCTTCGTTTCCATCTCGCTCGACAAGAACCCGAAGCGCGTGACGAAGTTCGTGAAGAAGACGAAGCTCCCCGAGACCTTCACCTCATGGCATGATCCCGACCTCGTCATTCCCGCGACGCTTCCCGCCGACGTGCTGCCCGGCTTCTTCGTCCTCGACGGCCACGGCCACCTCGTGGGCTTCGTGCGCGGCTTCGTTGACTGGGCCGATCCCGCCGTGCCCGCCTACTTCGAAAAGCTCGCCGACAAGTACGCCGTTCGCAAGTAACTGAAAACGGAAGGAACGGAAGGCGCGGCCTTTCGTTTGCATTTTCCCCGGGCCGCCTGCCGCTTTCATGCGCCGGCGGCCTCTTCACATCCGCGAAGCACGTCCGTGTGCGTCACATAATGACGCACGGGCGCGTATCGTGGCATGAGGGGCGGGTCTTTTGTCAACACCCGCTAGAATGAACTCATTCCTGTTTCAAGCGATCCTCCAGACATGATCCACACCGTCTACAGCAACAGCTACGAGGTCTTGCGCGTCTGCCTCATGAACAACATCGAGGCGCTCGGCGTCTCCACAGGGGGGTCGGGCGGCGCCAGTCTTTTCGAGCGCGCCTTCGAGAAAGTGCCCGTCATCACGCCCAACAACGCGGTTGAGGAGGACCTCCGCCGCGCCGTTGCCGACCGCGACGGCATCTGCGCGGGCATCGACTTCATGAAGCTCTCCTCCTGGATGGGCTTCTTCTCCAAGGAGCCCATGGCCAACATCGTCGGCAACGAGGCCGACTGGATGATCTGGGACCTGCTGCGCCGCACGGGGTCTGGGAGCTTCCGCGAGGGCCCGGGTCGCGAGCGCCTGCGCCACTATCTCGAGGGCAGGAGCGACGAGGACGTCTGGCATCTGGCGAGGCGCATCGCCGAGGTGTTCGTCGTTTATTCGACCTATCGTCTCGACTGGGTCCTCGACTGGCTGGGCATGCATCCCGAGATGCTCAACGACACGGACGCACGCACGACAGAGCAGAAGGTGCTTGAGCGCCATCCCGACTTTGCATGGCAGCGCGACCTCTGGCGCGAGCTCGCGAGCCGCCCGTCCTGGCGCGGACGCCGCTTCCTCGAGGGCTTCCCCGACATGCTCCGCCGCCTCGCCGCGAGCGGCGGCTCTAAGCGCGTGAAGCTCGAGAACGACTTCACCGTGACGCTTCCCGATGCGCTGCACGTGTTCGTGCCTTTCGTCGTGCCGCCCGTCATGCTGCCGATCATCAAGGCCTACGCGGCCTCGGGGCGCGACGTCTGGTTCTATCTTCTCAATCCCACGAGCGAATACTGGTACGACCTTCTGCCGCGCAGGCTCTTCGACTGGAAGAACGCCCCCGAGGGCGCCGAGCTCGACGGACATCCGCTTCTTGCCGACAACGGCGGGTCGACCCGCGCCAACATCGACCGAATCTGGCGATTCACGGCCGCACCCGACACGGCTGCGGGCCTTTCGGAACTCGGCGTGTCCGAGGAGCTCGATGAGGACACCGTCAGTCGTCTGCCGCAGGGAACCCGTAGGTTCCTGTCGTCGGACTTCCTCAAGGGATATGCGGGCCGGCATCAGGAGATCCGTGCCGACATGGCCGTTGCCAACGACAGCTACTACATCGAGCGGAACAGCACCGATCTTCTCTCCCGCGTGCAGGACTCGATCCTTAACCTTGATGCGGATCTCAAGAAGACGGGAGGAGGCGCGCCGCTCTTTCGCGAGGACGACCGCTCGATCCGCTTCATGCGCTCGCCCACGCCCACGCGCGAGCTCGAGGCGCTTGCCGACTGGCTGCACGCGCAGTTTGCGGCCGATCCCGGACTCGGTCCCGACGACGTGCTCGTCGTGACGCCCGACATCTCGACCGCCGCGCCGCTCATCGCCAACGTCTTCGACAGCCTGCCGCCCGAGCGCCGCATCGAATGGCGCATCTCGGGCCTTTCGGGCTTCGAGGCCGACAAGGCGGCTCAGGCCGTGCTCGGACTCGTCGAGCTCGTCACGGGCCGCGCCACGCTCGAGTCGTTCGAGGCTTGGATTGCGCTCCCGCATGTTGCGAAGCGCTTCGGCTTCACGTCCGAGACGGTGCCGATGCTCGGTACCTGGCTTCGCGCCGCGGGCTACCGCTACGGTCTTTCCGACGCGCACCTGCGCAATCTCGATCCCGTCACCCATGCGAACGTCAGGGACATGACGCTCTCGCGCGCCGTCGAGCGCCTCGTGATGGGCTTTGCGCTGCCCGCCTCCGAAGGCGATCCGCTCTTTGACACGCTGCCCGTCAGGGGCACCGAGGAGGACGGCTGGAAGGACGTGAGCGAGGAGCCCGGACTGCTCGACGCCGTGAGCAGGCTCGCCGCCTCGCTCGAGGGCTTCAGGCTGCGCACCGAGAAGGCTGCGGCCCCCGAGGCCTGGACGACGTGGCTCGCTGACGCAACCGCCGTTTTCTTCAGGGATGACGAGGGCGGGGCCTTCAACCGCATCCGCAACGCGGCCGCCACGTTGCGCGAGGAGATCGAGCGCGCGGGCGTGACCGAAATTCCGTTCGGCATCTTCATGAAGAGCCTCGAACTTGCCCAGGAGACCTCGCCCGGCGGCGGCATGCCGACGCCCCGCGTCACCTTCACGGGCATGTCGCAGCTGCGTCCGCTTCCCTACAAGATCATCGCCGTCGTGGGTCTCAACGAGGACTGCGCCTTCCCCGGCAATCCGCACCGCCAGGAGTTCGACCTCATGGCGCATGCAGCCCGCCGCGGGGACCGCGACAGCCGCCGCGACAACCGCAACGTCTTCCTCGACATCCTGCTCGCCGCGAGAAGGACGCTCCTCATCTCGTACGTCTGCGGAACGGGTGCGGGTTCGGCCGAGCGCCAGCCATCCGTGGTCGCGCAGGAGCTTCGAGAATGGCTGCTCACCTTTGCGCCGGGCCGCGCCGAACGCCGCCGCGCAGAGGCGCTCCTCACCGTCAACGTGCCGCTCAACGCCTATTCGACCGAGAGCTTCCGCGATGCGGGCAGGGGCTGGCGAAGCCATGATCCCGCTCTTTTCGAGGCGCTCAGGAAGGCCGTGTCGGCGGGTTACGCCGCGACCGAGCAGAAGTTCGCCGATACTGGCCTCGAGGTCTTCAGGCGCACCGAAGTCTCGGTGCGCGAGATCTGCGACTTCTGGAAGGCGCCTGCCAGGAAGACGCTGGCTGCGGCCGGCGTCAGGCTTCCGGACGAGGCAGGCGACGACGAGCGCGGCATGATGCCGCCCGATGACGGACTCTCGAGCTGGATGCGCAGGAACGAGGCCCTCGAGGCCGCTGCGTCGGGCGATTGCGCGAACTGGCTCAGGCGCACCGCCTGCGATCCGAGGTTCGGAGCCGAGGGCATTCGCGACTGGCTCAGCGAGGACGCGGCCGCCTATGCGGCCAGGGTCGAGGAGCTCAGGATCGAGGCCGCCGTCGGCAGGGAGCTGCCCGAGGAGGATCTCGAGATCGACCTCGGCGAGGGCTTCCCCCGCGTGACGATGCGCCTCAGGGGCGTGTACGAGTCCGGCGACGTGCGCCGCTTCGTGCGCGCGACGGTTTCGAAGGGCACGGGCAACCCCGTGACGCTGGCCTTCACCGAATTCATCGCGGCTTGCGCGCTTGAGCGCGTCGACGAGGGCGCAATCATCGCGGGCTGGACCAAAGAGCTCGGCAACGGCGTGAAGGAGCCCAAGGACGACACCAATCCCGAGAAGCTCGTGACGATCGCCTTCAAGGCCTATTCGGCCGATGAGGCGCGCAGGATCCTCCGCGCCCTGCTCAGGCCTTGTCTCGCTGCGGCGGCTTCGGCCGCCCAGGGCGTTGACACGTTCGGTGATTATGGGGAGGAGGACGAGTCCGCCGACCTCATTCTCTGGCGCGGAGGCGACTTAGACAGGATGCGCAGGGTTGCGGACGAAAGGCGCAAGATGCGCTTCGAGCTTTTCAAGAAGAAGCTGCTCAAGAAGACACAGGACGAAAAACTGGTGGCCGCTTTTGAAGAAAAGGTGGACGAGGCCCTCAAGGCCATGGCTGAACCGACGCAGGATGACCAGCAAGATGACTAAAGACACGAATTCCCGTTTCGAAGCGGTGCCGCCGCTTTCGGAACTCAATGACGGCGACGCTGCGGCCGCCTGCGACGCCGTGCCCGAGTACTGCGACGATGTGCCGTCGTGTGCGGACGTCGAGGACTGTTCGGCTGCGCAGGAATCCTGCGTCCCAGACGATTTCTTCGACGACGCTCCCGCGTCCGAACCTGAGCATGAGGAGTCCCTCGCCGTGAAGTCCGCCGACAGCGACGGCTTCGTGGTGGAGAAGGCCGACCTCACCGTTCCGACGCTTCTTGAGGCGTCTGCGGGCACGGGCAAGACCTTCTCGATCAAGCATCTGGTGCTCAGGCTGATCGTCGAGCAGGAGATCCCGATCAACAGTCTTCTCGTCGTGACCTTCACGAAGGCGGCCACGGCGGAGCTCAAGAGCCGCATCCGCGAGCATCTTGCCGAGACGCACGGCTATCTGACGGGCATCTACGCCGCCGAGGACGTCGATCCCCTCGTCGTGAGGCAGGTGGAGATCTGGCGTGGCATGTCCATCAGCGACGAGGATGCCGTCAAGCGCCTGCGCGAATCGCTTGCGCGCTTTGACGACTCGGCCATCAACACGATTCACGGCTTCTGCCAGAAGATGCTCTCCGAACACGTCTTCACGTCGGCGGGGAACTTCGATACGGAGCTCTCGGACGACGACGCAGCCCTGCGCGACGAGGTGACGGAGTCCTTCCTGCGACGCGAACTCGACGCCTGCACGTCGGCCGACGAGCGTCGCCTGCTTATGCAGGGCGACGACTGGGCGGAAAAGCTCAGAACGCTGGCCGGCCTGCCCGAAGATCTGGCAAAGCGCGTCATTCCCGACGATGTCGAGCCGCTGCCCCGCGAATGGCTTGAGCGCTTCATCGGCACCGCGCCTGCGGCGCTTCGCGCCCTCAAGCGCGCCAGGAGGCTCGCGACCTACGACGACCTGCTCGCCGAGATGTGGCTCACGCTGCGCGACGATGCCACGGGCGCCTTTGTGGCCGGCATCAGGAACACTTACAGGGGCGTGCTGATCGACGAGTTCCAGGACACGGACCCCGTGCAGTTTGCCATCTTCAGGAAGCTCTTCCTCGAGATCCCGAAGAGTGAGCGCTCGGCGGACAAGCCCCGCGCGCTCTTCTTCGTGGGCGACCCGAAGCAGGCCATCTACAGCTTCCGCTCGGCCGACCTCGACACCTACATGCGTGCGCGCAAGCTCATCAGTCGCCACAGCCGCCTCGGACGCAACTTCCGCTCCTGCCCGAAGCTCGTCGAGGCGGTCAACCGGTTCTTCTCGATCGCGGGCCCCGACGCCTTCCTGCGCCACGACCTCGCCTACAAGCCCGTCGATGCGAAGGTCGACCGCACGGGCCTCTTCCTGCTCGACGAGGATGGGATCTGGCGCGAGGCGGACGTATTTGAAATCTGGTACACCGAGGAAGGGCTTGAGGGCAAGGACGCGATGAACGTTGCGACGGCCCGCTCTGTTGCCGACGACATCGCCCGACTCATCACGCTCGGGCGCGACGGCAGGGCTGCGATCGCCGCAGGTCCCGACGACCATGTGATCGGCTCGGTCGTGATCGAAGTCGAGGACGGCGAGACGAAGACGCCCGTGGCGAAGACCATTGCTCTTCGCGCCGTCGAGGCCCGCGACATTGCGATCCTCGTGCAGAAGCGCGGTCACGTCGACAATGTGAAGCGGGCGCTCGCCCGCCGAGGCGTGCGCGTCGTCATGAAGAGCAACGACGACGTCTTCAGGACCGAGGAGGCGCACGACATGCTCTGCCTGCTGCACGCCTTCGCCGAGCCCGGCGTCGAGCGCGTGCTCACGGCGCTCAGGGCGACCCGTCTCATGGCCGCCACGCTCTCCGAGCTCTGCAACCAGGACGAGCAGGCACGCTCGGACCTTCGCGAGCGCCTTGAGGCGGGCGTCGCCCGCTGGCGTCGTGCGGGTGCGGCGGCTGCGCTCTCGGCCTTCATCGACGAGGAGCACCTCGCCGAGCGCCTGTTGCCCGTCGAGGGCGGCGAGCAGCGCCTCACGAACTACGCGCACATCATCGAGCTTCTCAACGAGGCGGGCAGGAAGTATGCGACGCCTGCAGGCCTGCTGAGCTGGTTCGAGTCCGCCAGGGCGCAAAAGGGCGGCGAGACGCGCAACCTGCGCCTTGCCTCCGACGCGAACCTCGTGACGGTCGAGACCATTCACTCGAGCAAGGGCCTGCAGTATCCGATCGTCTATCTGCCGAGTGCCGAGTCCATGGCCGTCATGAAGGGGGAGAAGCGCTCCGTCTTCAAGCAGAGCGACGCTTCGGGCATGGAGCTCTCGATCACCCACGGGGAGGTGCAGGAGTCCGATGCGCTCAAGGTCAAGCGCAAGGAGGAGCTCGTGCGCCTTGCCTACGTCGCCATGACCCGTGCGGCGTGCCGGCTCGTGCTCGTGGTGCCACAAAACAGAACGTCTACGGGCTGGCACGGGAATTACAGGAAGAACGCCTACTTCATGGCGCTCACGGGCTCGCTCGAGCCGGATCGCGACATCGTGCTCGACAGTTTCCGGGAGCTCGGCAGCCTGCCCGGCGTGCGCTGCGTCGAGATCGAGACGCTCCTTACGGAGACGGCCGACGACATTACGGTCGCGCCGCCCGCGCTCGATACCGATCTCGGCGTCGATCACGCGAAGCCCATCCTGCCGAAGTGGCGCGTGAGCTCGTTCTCAAGCATCAACCGCTCCGTCACCGACGACGAAGTCGCCTGGTTCGGTCCAAAGCAGTCGGCCGGTCCGCTCGAGGGCATTCTGGCCTTCCCGCGCGGCACGAAGGCGGGTGACGCGATGCACGGCATGCTTGAGATCGCCGACTTTCCCGCAGTTGCGCCCGATACGCCCGAGGCCGATGCGCTGCGCCGCAGCATCGCCCGCAGCCGGATCGAACAGTTCCTCTCCTTCCCCGATGAGGCCTCGCTCGACAAGGCCGTCGGAGAGGCCGCGCGCATGATCTACGACGTCGTCAACGCCGAGATCCTGCCCGGCATCCGCCTGCGCGACGTGAAGATGACGGAGCGAGCCTCCGAAATGCCGTTCCTCCTGCGCATGCGGGACGGACTCAGCGCGTCGGACCTCAAGGATACGCTTGAGAGGTTCGGGGATATGTACGCGATTCCGAACCTCTCGGACGACGACCTCTCGGGCTTTCTCACGGGCTTCATCGACCTTGCGTTCGGCGCGAAGGGCAGGTTCTGGATTCTCGACTGGAAGAGCAATGCGATCACCCGCTTCGTGAGGACGCAGGCCGACTTCACGCAGCATGTCATGTCCGACGAGATGCGCGTGCACCGCTACCGTCTCCAGTACCTCATCTACCTTGTGGCGCTCAGGCGCTTCCTCAAGGCGAGGCTCGGGCGCGACTACGACGACTCACTCCTCGGTGGCGCCTGCTACGTGTTCCTGCGCGGCGTCAGCGCCGATGCCCGGCGAGGCCCCGAAGGCATCCAGGGCGTCGTATACGACCCCGTGGGCGCCGAAAGGATCGCCCGCCTTGACGAACTCTTCCTGCCTGAATGGGAGCAGAAATGACGAACATCACCACCAACGATCCCGGCCGCACACTCCCGCCCAAGCTTGCGGAGTTCGGCGAGTCGCTTCTTCGCATCGCCGACCGTGCGCGCGAGGCGCAGGGGCTCGAGCCCTTCGGCGAGGACATGCACGTCTTCATGCGTGCCGTCACGTCCGCCTTCGCGGGCGCCGACGACCGCGGCAGCGTCTGCGTAAGGCTTTTCGACGTTGCGCGCCGCATGGGCCTTGAGGTCGGGGAGGACGAGGAGGCGTACGACGCGGACATCCGCGCGCATCTCGAAGAGCTCGCCCGCTGGGGGCTTGCCGCTGCGGGTGCACCCGCAGAGGGCGCGCGCCCCTTGGCGCCCCTCATGCTCGACGAAGGCGCAGGCGGGCTTGCCTCCCGACTTTATTTTGCGAGGTTCTTCGCCGAGGAGCAGCGCCTTGCGGCTGCGCTCGTGCGGATCGCCTCGAAGCCTCCGCGCACGCTTCCCGAGGTGACGGCCGCGCTCGTCGAGAAGCTCACGGGCGCCCTGCACGCCGACGAACTCCAGACCAAGGCCGTGAGGCTTGCGCTCGAGAACCGCCTTGCGGTGATTTCGGGCGGTCCCGGCACTGGCAAGACGACCACCGTGGTTCTCATCCTCGAGTGTCTGCTCGAGGAGAACAAGGACCTTTCCATCTATCTTGCCGCTCCGACGGGCAAGGCCACGAGTCGCATGCGCCAGTCGATCGTCGCGATGACCCAGGGCCCGATCGCGGGCAATTTCCCGCGCATGAAGGAGGTCGTTTCCGAGGAGACGGCTCAGGGCGCCCCGCGACGCGTCGAGGAGCACACGATCCACAAGTGGCTCGTCAAGAAGACGCCTTCGGGCGAGAAGCCCTCGGCGGACAATCCGCTTCCCGCCGACGTGCTCATCATCGACGAGGCCTCGATGGTCGACATCCATCTGGCGGCCCGCCTCTTCGAGGTGGTCTCGGAGAGTACGCGCGTGATCATTCTTGGCGACAAGCACCAGCTCGCCGCCGTGGGACCGGGCGCCGTCTTTGCGGACATCTCCGCCACCGACGGCGCGCTTGCCGCAAGCACGGTCGACCTCAAGACGAGCCGCCGCTTCGCCGAAGGCTCCGTCATCGCCAAGCTTGCCGCCGCGATCAATCACGACGGCGGGATTTCGAGCACCACCGCCTGCACGACGGTCAAGCGCCTGCTGGCCGACGCGCAGACCGACGGCGACCCTGACTGGCGCATCGCCTGGGACGACGCCATGCCGCAGGGCGAAGGCGGTTACGGCCTGGCGCCCGCTGCCACCGCGTGGCTCGAGGAACGCTTCTCGCGCTACACGGCCGCGCTCATCGACTACATGCGCGTCGTCACGCGCCCCGAGCCGAAGGCCGACGACCTGAAGGCCGCGGGCCGCGCCCTCTGGGAGATCTTCCAGACCTTCAGGCCGCTGTGCGCCCAGCGCCGCGGCCCGCAGAGCGTCGAGGGCATCAACGCCTGGGCCGAGGCTAAGGTCAGGACGGCGCTCGCCGGCGCAGACTTCAAAACCTTCGCCGAGGACCGCTGGAACTATCCCGGCCGCGCCGTCATCATCCGAAGCAACGACGACATCCTCGGCGTCTTTAACGGCGACGTCGGCATCGTGCTCCCCGACGAGCACGGCGACCTGCGCGCCGTCTTCTTCGACGCCGACCGCAGCATGCCGCCCGCGCTCATGCCCGCGCACGACACGGCCTTCGCCATGACGATCCACCAGTCCCAGGGGTCCGAATTCCCCGAGGTCGCCGTCTTCCTGCCGACCGACCCCGCCTCGGGCCTCGCCACCCGCGAGCTCCTCTACACGGGCGTCACCCGCACCAAGCGCTCCGTCGACATCTTTGGCACGGAGCGGGTCCTCAACGCCTCCGTCGAGAATCGCACCGTGCGCGTCTCGGGCCTCGCCGACCGCCTCGCCGAGCGCGCGAAGGCCGCCCGCGGCTGACCTTCCCGCACCGTCACCAGAACCTCGAAAAGGCCTCTCCCCGCGTCCGAATAGGGGCCGGGAGGGGCCTTTTGCACCCTCATTGTGAAATGGCCGGTCAGTACAAAACAAAGGTGACCGACGGGTTCAAAATGGGCTGGAACGGTGTTATAGTCTCCTTAAGAAAATGAACCGGGCGATTCAAAATGAATCCGCCCTCAAGGAGGCTTGAAATGGCGGTTGGAAAGAAGGCCGTGGTGCTGGTCGTTGCGGCGGCGGTCGCGGCGGGAGCAGGCTGGGGCTTCGCAGAGTGGCAGAAGAGCCGCGAGGCGAAGCCGAGCGTGGCCTGGGGCAGCGTGGATGCGCGCGAGGTGTCCCTGGCCTTCGAGGGGGGCGGGCGCATCGCCGAGCTTCTCAGGGAGGAAGGCGAGGCCGTGAAGGCGGGCGACGTGATCGGGCGCCTCGACACGCGTGCGCTCGAGATCGAGCGCCGTCGCGCAGAAGCGCAGGCCGAAGGGCTTGACGCCCAGTGGCGTCTGGCCGAAGAGGGCTTCCGCAAGGAGGAGATCAGTTCCGCGAAGGCCGAGCTCGATGCGGTGGAGAGCAATCTTGCGCTTGCAAGAAAGACCGAGGACCGCCAGCTCAAGCTCTGGAAGGCCAACGCCACGACGGCTCAGAACGTGGACAACGCGCGCTGGAGCCGCATTGTGCTTGAAAAGCAGGCTGCGAGCGCCCGTGCGGTCTACGAACTCAAGGTCGCGGGTCTGCGTCCCGACGAGGTCCGCCAAACGAAGGCCGCCCTTGATGCGGGCCGCGCCGCCGTCGACTCGCTCACCTATCAGATCGAGACGGCCGCCGTTCTCGTCTCGCCCGTCAACGGCGTCGTGCGCACGCGCATGGCCGAGCCGGGCGACATGGCCTCCGCCGCGAGGACCGTCTATCAGATCAGCATCATGGATCCGAAGTGGGTCCGCGCCTACGTTTCCGAGACCCAGCTCAAGTACGTGCAGGAAGGCGCCGAGGCGCTCGTGACGACCGACACGACCGAGCCGCTCAAGGCCCGCGTGGGCCACATCTCGAGCGAGGCCGAGTTCACGCCCAAGACCGTTGCGACGCAGGACCTGCGCACGGTGCTCGTCTACGAGGTGAGGCTCAACGTCGAGGATCCGGGCAACCGCCTGCGTCTCGGCCAGCCCGTGACCGTGGACTTCGCGCCCTGAATCCGCCGTTGGAGGAAAGCACGTCATGACGACATCCGTCATTGAAGCGTCGGCGCTCTGCAGGGTCTTTGCGTCCGAGGACGGACGCGAGCCCGTGCGTGCGGTCGACGGCGTCACCTTCGCCGTACCGCCCGAGGCGCGCTTGGTCGCGCTCATCGGTCCCGACGGCGCGGGCAAGTCGACGCTCATGCAGATGATCTGCGGGCTCGTGGGCCAGGACTCAGGCTCGCTCAGCGTGCTCGGGCGCACTCCGGACCCCGACGACGAGGACTTCGTCAACGCCGTGGGCTACATGCCGCAGACGCTCGGCCTCTACAAGGACCTCTCCGTCATGGAGAACATGAAGCTCTTCGGTGCGCTCAGGGGCGCGAAGCCTCCCGAAGACATGACGATCGAGGCGTACTACGCGAGCCTCATTGCGCTCACGGGCCTTGAGGGCTTCGAGGGCCGCCCTGCGGGCAAGCTCTCGGGCGGCATGAAGCAGAAGCTCGCGCTGGCCGTCGCGCTCGTGCGCGCGCCCGCGCTCCTTCTCCTCGACGAGCCCACCGTGGGCGTCGACCCGCTCTCGCGCCGCGAGCTCTGGGCCGTGATCCGGCGCATGGTCGGGCAGGGCGTCACGACGTGCTTCTTCTCCACCGCCTATCTCGAGGAGGCTGAGTCGGCCGACTGGGTGCTCTGCATGTCGGAGGGTCGCATCATCGGCTCGGGCACGCCCGCGGAGCTTCTCGGGCGCACGAAGGGCCGCACCTATGCGCTCGATCTTTCGGGTTTTTCAGACGCCGAGAGGAAGTCGCTCTCGCGCCGCATGATGCTCAAGGTTTCGCCTGCCCCCGAAAAGTCGGTCTTTCTCGACGCCGTCCCCCGCGACGGCGGCATCGACCTGCTGCTCAACGCCCCCAACACCCGCGAATTCGCCGAGCGCGAGGTCGAACTCGCGCTTCGCAGGGACGAGACGGGGACCGTTCCCGACTTCGACGTTCTCGAACGTGCGCCGCGCATGGAGGACGCCTATGCGCTCCTCACCTTCACGATGGAGACCGTGCGCGCCGACGACGCCGCCTCGTCCGCAGCGCCCGACCCCGACGATCCGGGGCGGCTTGACACGGGCGACGTGCCGATCCGCGCACGCGATCTTTCGCGCACGTTCGGCAGCTTCGTGGCGGTCGCTGACACGACCTTTGACGTGAAGCGCGGAGAGATCTTCGGCCTGCTCGGCCCCAACGGCGCGGGCAAGACCACGACCTTCCGCATGCTCTGCGGCCTTCTTGCGCCTTCGGGCGGAGAGATCGAGGTCGTGGGCTGGGATCTTCGCGAGGCCAAGGCCGAGGTGCGCGCCGAGATCGGCTACGTCGCCCAGAAGTTCTCCCTCTACGACAAGCTCACGGTCGAGCAGAACCTGCGCTACTTCGGGCGAAGCTACGGCTTCTGGGGTCCGAGGCTCACCCGCCGCGTCGCCGAGGCGATGCGCGGCTACGGGCTTTCGGCCTACAGGCGCATGCCTGCCAAGTCGCTGCCCGTGGGTGCGAAGCGCGATTTGTCGATCGCCTGCGCGCTTCTTCACCATCCGAAGATCCTCTTTCTTGACGAGGCGACCTCGGGCGCCGACCTCGCGTCCCGCCGCGCCTTCTGGCGCAGTCTCACGAAGCTTGCGGCCGCAGGTACGACGATCGTCGTGACGACTCACTTCATGGAGGAGGCAGAGTACTGCGACCGTTTCCTCATCCAGGACGCGGGTCGCATTCTGGCGCTGGGTTCGCCCGGTGAGGTGCGCGCCTTCGCCGCCAAGGATGCGCCGGGCCGCACGATCCGCTCGATCGAGGACGCCTTCATCGCCATCGTCGAAGCCGCCCGAGCTGTGAGGAAAAAGGAGGCCGCATCATGACCGCCGCGAGAAAAACAGGACTGCTGCGCTTTTCGGCTTCCAGATGTCTGGCGCTCATCGTCAAGGAGTGGCACCAGATCGGGTGCGATCCGTCTGCGCTCGTCATCGGCGTCTTCCTGCCGCTCTTCATGCTGCTCGTCTGCGGCTTCGGCATCTCGATGGACATGAAGGACGTGCCCGTCGCGATCGTCCTCGAGGAGCGCACGCCCGTCGCGCAGCGCATTGCCGTCGACTTCACCGCGAATCCGTACTTCGACGCGAAGGTCTTCTACGCGAAGGCGCCCGCCGAAAAGGCGCTTGAGGCCCGCGAGGTCGAGTGCATCCTCACGATTCCGGCGGGCTTTGCGGCCAACGCCCAGCAGGGCGAGGCGGCCGAGCTCGGCCTCACGGTCTACGGCGTCGACAGCAATTCCGCGACGCTCTTCAAGAGCTACGTGCTCGGACAGCTCAACAGCTCCGTCACGAAGATGGTATCGAACGGCATGATCGAGTCCGCCGTCGCCTCGCGCGTCTCGGCTGGGCCCGTCAAGTCGCTCGCGTCCCGCAGTTGGTTCAACGAGGCGAGCATCTCGACCTGGTACCTCGTACCGGGCATCCTCGTCATCGTCGTGGGCGCAGCGTCCACCATGATGAGCGCCATCGTGATCGCGCGCGAATGGGAGCGCGGCACCATGGCCGCGATCTTCGCGACGCCGGCCTCGCCCCTTGAGATCTTCCTCGCGAAGTGGCTCAGCTACTGGACGATCGCCTTCGGCGGCTCGCTCCTCTCGCTCTGCACGAGCTTCCTCGTCTTCGGACAGCCGCTCAGGGGAAGCATCGCGGGCGTGCTCGCCATCCTGCTCACCCTGACCGCCATGGGCACGGCGCTCGGCCTCTTCATCTCCGCCAAGGTGAAGAACCAGTTCCTCGCGATCGAGCTCGCCGTCGTGCTCGCCTACATGCCGAGCCTGATGCTTTCGGGCTTCCTCTTCGATCTGAGGAGCGTCCCTGTCTGGATCGAGTTCGTCGGCAGGCTCCTGCCGCCCACCTACGCCGTCGAGGCCTTCAAGCAGTGCTTCCTGGCGGGCGACGGTCCGATCCTGTGGCGCAACGTCGGGATCCTCTGCTGCTGGGCCGCGCTCTTCTTCTGCATGGCCGTGCGGGTCCTGCGCAAGCGCCCGCCTGTGACGGTCCCCGACAAGTCCGAACCGAAGGGAGGCGCATCATGCTGAAGTCCCTCTGGCGGGACGTGCGCGCGTCTCTCAACCGCATCTTCGCCATCGTCGTGAAGGAGTTCGCCGTCACGTTCGGCGACAAGGGCTCGCGCATGGTGCTCATCGCGCCTGTGTTCCTGCAGGCCATTCTCTTTGGCTACGGCGCGACCTTCAACCTTGAGCGCGTGCCCTGGGTGCTTCTTGACGAGTCGCACTCGTCGGCCTCGGCCGAAATCGTGCGCGGCATCACGGGCAACGGCATCTTCGACCTCAAGCGAAACGCCGTCTCGCTCGCCGACTTCGAGAAGAGCATCGACTCGAGTGAGGCGCTCGTCGGGGTCTACTTCCCGAACGACTTCGACCGCAAGGGCGAGATGATGGTCGTCTCCGACGCTCGCAACTCCACGACCGCGGGCATCGCTTACGGCTACATCAGCTCGATCGCGACGCAGGTCAACGCGAAGCACGGCGGCGGGCTCGCCGTCGAGGTGCGCGACCGCGCGCGTTGGAATGAGAACGGGATCACCCGCTACACGATCGTGCCTGGCCTCATTCCCGTGCTCGCGCTCATTCAGGTGCTGCTGCTTGCCGGTCTCTCGGTCTCGCGCGAGCGCGAGGACGGCTCGTTCGACATGATGCTCATGACGCCCGCCGACAGCATCGAGATCCTGATCGGCAAGGCCGTCATGCCGACCCTCATCGCCTGCGGACAGGCCTTCCTGATCTTCGAGATCGGCTTCCTCTGGTTCGAGCTTCCTTTCAAGGGCTCGTTCCTGCTGCTCGGCCTCGTGATCTTTGGATTCAGCCTCTGCATGGTGGGCCTGGGTCTGGGCGTCTCGGCCGTTGCGGACAACATCCAGCAGTCGATCGTCATGATCATCGTGATGATGCTCCCGATGGTGATCCTCTCGGGCCTCATGACGAGCGTGCGCGCCATGCCCCACTGGATGCAGACCGCTACGATCCTCAATCCGCTTCGCTACAGCATCCAGGCCATCCGCGCCGTCTACTTCGAGGGCGCGGGCCTCATGGACATCCTGCCGCTCGTCTGGCCCGTCGCTCTCGTGGGGCTCGGCTCGATGAGCCTCGCAACCTATCTCTTCAGGCACAAGATCTCGTGATCTGCGCCGAAGACAAGAAACTTTTGAAAAGGGAGTCAACCGGACATGGCCGTCAAGACTGAAGACAAGCGCCGCCGCATCCTTTCGGCGGCCCTCGACTGCTTCGAGGAAAGGGGCTTTGCCGCCACCCGAATGGAAGACATCGCCCGCAGCGCGGGCGTCGCCAAGGGGACGATCTACAACTACTTCAAGGGCAAGGAGGAACTCCTGCACGCGCTTGCCGAAGGCATCGCGGGCGTCATGCACCGCAACCTCGAAAACGTGACGAGCTCCGAAAACGAGGGCCTTCCCCTCAAGGATAGGCTCATGAAGGTCGTCGCGCCGCTCACCGACGGCACGCCGCGCTCAAAGCGCAACCTGCGCGTTTTCCGACTCGTCTGGGCCGAGGGCCTGCGCTCGCCCGAGATCATGCACGACCTTTACGCGAGGCTCTTCGTGCCTGTCTTCAGAAATGACGGCCTTCTTGCCCGCATGCTCGAGAAGGAGGACGTCCCCGACTTCGTGCGCAACCGTCCCGTCGTCCTCGTCGCGCCGCTCATCCAGTCGATCTTAATCCACGTGCTCGTGGGCAACGAGCTCATCGGCTCGCCCCGCGAGTACATCAGCGACTACTTCGACTTCATCCTCTCGAAGAACGCACGCGAGGAGCACGTCCCCGACGTTCGCCTGCCCGGCGAAGACGCCTGACGAGCGGCCCTCAAGCTTCATTCGGGGCGGGGCGCAAGGCCGCCCGCCCCGTTCGTTCCTCACACAGAGCAAGTCTCCCGCAGCGGCTTGATGTGCGTCATTGACGCCGCTTCAGGCCGCTGCCTTCGCCGGACGGCTGCGCTAAGATTCTCATCCGCCAAAAAAACGCAGGTCCCGCCTGCGGATGAAAACGACAGTCCCGGACAAAATCAAAGCGCACATCATCATGACCGACACCGGCGAAAAGACCATCTTCATGCGTTGGCTTCCCGTATTGACGCTCACGCTCTGCACCTTCGTCTTCAACACCTCCGAATTCATTCCGATCGGGCTTCTCACCGACATCGGCCGTGACTTCGGCCGCACCGAGGCCGAGATGGGTTGGCTCGTGACGACCTACGCCTGGGTCGTCGCGCTCATGTCGCTGCCGCTGATGCTGCTCGCCTCGAAGATGGAGTGTCGTCGCCTCATGATGTCGGTGCTTGCGCTCTTCGTCGCGAGCCACGTGCTCTCGGCCGTCGCATCCAACTACTGGATTCTCCTCGCGTCGCGCCTTGGCGTCGCCTGCTCGCACGCGATTTTCTGGTCCGTCGTGAGCCCGCTTGCCGTCGAGGTTGCACCGAAGCACAAGACCTCCGCCGCGCTCGGCCTTGTGGTCGCGGGTTCGTCCATCGCCATGATCGCGGGCCTGCCGCTCGGACGCGTGCTCGGCCTCTATCTGGGCTGGCGCATGACCTTCCTCGCCATCGGGCTTGTCGCGGCGATTGCGCTCGTCTGCCTCTGGCGCTTTTTCCCGAGCGTGCACAGCCGCAATGCCGTGGCGCTCGACAAGGTGCCAGCACTTCTGAGCCGGCCCGCTCTCATGGGCATCTATATCCTGACGCCGCTCATCATGACGGGGAACTTCACGGTCTACTCGTACATCGAGCCCTTCCTCGCGCAGGTGACCGGCATGCTTCCCGACCGCATTACCTGGGTGCTCGTCGCCTACGGCGCCGTGGGCATTCTCGGCAGCTGGATCTTCTCGCACTTCTTTGACCGCCGTCCGATCGGCTTCCTGCAGTTCTCAGTGTTCGGCATCGTCGCGAGCCTCTTTCTCATGGCGCCTCTGGGCGGCGGCGAGCTCACGATCGTGTTGCTCTGCATCTTCTGGGGGCTTGCGGTGACGCTCTACAACCTGGTCTTCCAGTCTGCAATCATCCGCGCCGTTCCGTCGGGCACGGCCGTTGCCATGAGCGTCTATTCGGGCATCTACAACGTGGGCATCGGCTCGGGCGCCCTTGTGGGCGGCCTCGTCTGCACCCATGCCTCGATCGCCGGCATCGGCTGGGCGGGCGGTGCCATTGCGGCCGCAGGCGCGCTCTTTTGTCTCCTGCGTGTCGGTCCCGTCATGCGCGGTGTCTTCGCGAAGTCCTGAGACGCATGCAGGCTTGACGCATGAATGAAAGGCGGGCGTCCCTTCGAATGAGGGAGGCGCCCGTTCTTCAGCAGGGGAAGGCTTCCTCCCACAGAGAGCCTAAGGCATTGGGACGGTCGAACGAGACCTTTCTGCTCCTGTAGGTTTTCTGTCTTTTCACAAACTGCCTTTCCAGCATCGTGATGCCGTTGTCGACGATGTCGATAATTTCTGCATCGGTCTTTGTCTCGTGCAGGCGTACGATTCTGCCGATGTACTGGGTGAGTACGGGAGCGCTGGCCAACGGCATGGCCAGAAGCAGCGTGTCGAGCGGAGCGTGGTCAAAGCCTTCACCGATGAGCTGCCCCGTCGCCACGATGATCCGAGGCTGGGATGCCGGCAGTTCGTCGATTTGCCTGACGACCGAGGCGCGATCTCCTGCGGACATTTCGGATGTCAGGACGAAGGTGCTAACGGGGAGCTCCTTGAACATGCCGCTCAGTTCTTCGACATGCTGCTGACGGTTGGTGAGGACAAGAACCCGCCGCCTGCGTCGGACAAGCTCGCTGCAGATCCTGAGAATGAATTGGTTGCGTTCGGCGTGACAGGCAAGCCTGTTCATCAGTTCGGCGTGAACGAGCCCCGCACTGAAGGATTCGGGATGCTGAAAGCGGCGGACGTCGAGCCTGACGGGCAGGTCGTTCGGCTGCTTGAGCTTCCTGATGATCGGGCCGCAGAGAAATGACGTTGCCTTCTGTGTGCCGTCCGTACGCTCGAAAGTGGCCGTAAGTCCCACCAGATAGCGGCTTGCGCATTGTCCGAGCACCTTGGCATAGCCGCTGCTCGCTGCGTGGTGGCACTCGTCGACGATGACCTGGCCGTACTGGGCGAAGAAGCTTCGAAGTTCGCTTTCCGGCTTGCCTGCCAGCGTCCCCTCCATGACGATGTCAACTGTTCCCGTCAGCTGCTTTTTCGTGCCGACCCATTCGCCCACGCCGTTCTCGGGAATGTCGAGGAATGTCGCAATGCGGGCACGCCATTGGCGGAGCAGCTCCTTGCGGTGCACGATGACGACCGTGCTGACGCTTCTTGAGGCGATGAGCGCCAGCGCAAAGACCGTTTTGCCGAAGCCCGTCGACGCGACGACGATGCCCTGTTCCGTCTTCATGACCGCCTTCAGGAGTGTTGCCTGCTCGGGCGTCAGAGTTCCTTGAAACTTGATGGAGACAGGCGCGCCTGAGCTGCGCGCGTCTTCGAGTCGGAAGGAAATGCCGCTCTCGTCGAGAAACCTGCGAACTTCGGCCAGCGTGCCTCGAGGGAGCGAGAGCCAGTCGGGATAGGCCTTGGCATAGGTGATGAAGCGGTGCAGGTCTTTGCCGTTGCTCATGCTGCCGTTCTTCCAGACGGGTTTGGCGTAGAGCTGTTGTTTGAAAAAGGCTGGGTTGGCGAACGTTGCAAGTCGTACAAGGGCGTTGGAGAGAGGAGCCGTCAGTTCGGAGGCCTTGAAGTAGATCGCATTGTCGAGGCGGATCGACAGTGCGCGAACGTTCGGAGCCGCATGAAGCGGTTTCGTGAGCGTCACGCGCTCCCACGGAAGCGTCTCAAGCAGCAGTTCCGCTCCGGCCGTGCCGTCGGCAGTCACTGGAGAAGCACGCCCCGTGTTTCTCAGGAAGCTCTCGGCCTCGTCGGGCGTCATGCGTCGGATGTGTTTCAGATGTCGCCAGGGCCTCTCGATGATGTTGAGGTCGTCGTCGATGAACACTGAACCACCGCGCGCCTTGGCTTCAGGCTGCATGGGAAGCGCCACCAGATTGCCGATGCTGCTGTTGCCGCGCGGCAGTTCGTCCTGACAGGGAATGATGCGGTCGAAGGAGTCGAGCTTGAGCAGCCCCTCATCGGCGATCGTGAGCGCAATCAGTCTTTCAAGAACCCGTCTGACCACTGCGGCCTGCATGGGTACGGACAGGAAGAGCCACAGGTGTACGCCGCAGGCGGATCGGGAGATTTCAGGAACGAGTGGAATGCCGTGCTTTCTGGCGGTCTTGATGACGGCTTTGCCGTCACGCTCCCAGTCGCTGTCGTCAAAGTCAAGAACGGCGAATCGGCAGGTATTGTCCGTCAGGAGCGGATATACGCCCATTACGATGTCGCCCTTGAGATGGGAGTAGTAGGTCCCGGCAGTCACCTTTTCGTAGGCTCGGTGCGGGCACAGGTGGCACTTCAGGCTGCAGCCTTCGGTGTAACGCATGGTGCATTTCGGCGAGTAGCCGGACTTTTGCGCGTCGGTCCTGGAGGCCCAGCGGGTTGCGTAGACATCGGATCTGCCTGCAAATAGACCTGCGAACAGCTCGACCTTCTCTCGTGAAGTGAGATCCGTTTCCGCAACAATCTTCGGCGTTTTGACAGAACCCGTGCGCCGCAAGCCTCTCATTTCAATGGGAGGTAAGGCGCACAAAGTTTTCGGTCGTGCAGTAACATTGCCTTATGCGCACCTCCACCTCTTCCTACATCGTCGAACTTCCGCTTCGTGTGAACGATCAGCAGAATCGTTTTCTCGAAAAGGCGTTTGAGTTCGGACGCACGCTCTACAATGCGACGCTCGGGACAGCTCTCGGGCGTCTGCAGCGCATGCGTGAAACGCAGGAGTGGCGGGTGGCACGGGACATGCCCAAGGGGAAAGCACGCACGAAAGCGTTCAGTGCTGTTCACAAAGCCTTTGGACTAACCGAGTTCGGCCTTACGATCATTGCGAATAATCATCGCAAGGCGAGCGGTCGAAAAGACATTGGCGCTCATGAAGCGCAAAGCATTGGCAAAGCGGTCTGGAGGGGGCTACAGCGTCACATGTTCCAGAAAGCCGGCAGACCTCGCTTCAAATCCTTCAGGCGTGGACTCAATTCCATCGAAGGCACGAACAATCAGGAAATCATGTACAAGCCCGAGCGTGGAGCCATTGTCTGGCGCAAGCACGTGATGCCGTACATGAAGCCCGACACCGACTACATGAAGGAGGCGCTCGCCTTCGACCGGCGCGTGAAATACTGCCGAATCGTGCGCAGGACGCTCAACGACGTCAGGCGCTGGTTCGTGCAGCTCGTGGTCGAAGGTCTGCCGCCCGTTCGCAAGGTATATGCGCCCAAATGCGAGGTCGTCGGCATCGACCCGGGTCCAAGCCGGATTGCTTATTTTCATGAGTGTCAGGCAGCCATAGTCGAGGTTGCACCTCACGTGGATCTGAAAGAGCCGAAGATTCGCCTTCTGCAGCGCAGGATCGACCGTTCAAGACGAGCGAACAATCCCGACAACTACAATCCCGACGGAACCGTGAAAAAGGGTTCGTCGAC